>ERZ802830.219-NODE-219-length-56063-cov-87.0822_pt1 | contig 56063 bp, 58 predicted proteins | sample MGYA00345654_ERZ802830 | MGnify/ENA primary metagenome ERZ802830 (study PRJEB30503, sample SAMEA104212375) | marine metagenome | biome: Westerlies Biome; feature: [SRF] surface water layer (ENVO:00010504) within the epipelagic zone...; material: water...
AACTCCTCTGCGAGGGGTTCCACTTCGGCGGGAACTTCAGTGGGAACTTCAGCGGGAACTTCCGCTGCTGGGCTGATCTCGTCGCTCACCGCTCCTCCTCAAGGTGACAAGACTCTATCGGCGTTAGGCCTTTTAACGGGCCTTTCAACGACAGAGGTGGTCTGCGAATGCCAGACTGGGCTTCATACAGGGGGCTGCCTTGATGTTTGTGCTGCCGGGGTATGACGCATTTCTGGGATTTCTGCTGATTGCAGCAGCTGTACCGGTCTTGGCGTTAGTGACCAACAAGCTTTTGGCTCCTCGCAGTCAGTCCGGAGAGCGGGAGCTCACCTACGAATCCGGGATGGAGCCGATCGGTGGAGCTTGGATTCAATTCAATATTCGCTACTACATGTTTGCGCTCGTCTTCGTCATCTTTGATGTCGAGACGGTCTTTCTTTATCCCTGGGCTGTTGCCTTCCATCGCTTGGGTTTATTGGCATTCATCGAAGCTCTCGTTTTTATTACCATCCTTCTTGTGGCATTGGCCTATGCATGGCGCAAAGGCGCCCTCGAGTGGAGCTGATTGATGACCGATCCCATCACCATGACCTCAACCGGCGATAGCCCTTCGATCCAATCCCTTCGCGATCTTCGTGAAGCGAGTTGTGGGCCGGTTGGTGGTGCTGCAGAGGGTTCGCCCACTGTCACGAACGATCTGAGTGAAAACGTCATCCTGACGAGCTTGGATGACCTACACAACTGGGCTCGTCTCAGCAGCCTTTGGCCGTTGCTGTACGGGACGGCCTGTTGTTTTATCGAGTTTGCCGCTCTCCTCGGCTCGCGCTTTGACTTTGATCGCTTCGGACTTGTGCCTCGCAGCTCGCCTAGGCAAGCCGATCTTTTAATCGTTGCTGGCACGGTCACGATGAAAATGGGTCCGGCGTTGGTGCGTCTCTATGAGCAGATGCCAGAACCTAAATATGTCATCGCGATGGGAGCCTGCACCATTACTGGTGGCATGTTCAGCGCTGACTCCACAACCGCTGTTCGTGGCGTGGATAAATTGATTCCGGTGGATCTTTATCTTCCCGGATGTCCGCCGCGTCCTGAAGCGATTTTTGATGCGGTGATCAAGCTGCGTAAAAAAGTTGGTAATGAGTCGATCAGTGATCGCCGCCAGCTCAAGCAAACCCATCGGTATTGCACTGTCGATCACGCCATGGTTCCCGTTGAACCGATCGTGACGGGCGCCTACCTGCGCGCTGAAACTCAGGTTGCAGCCCTGGCCCCTGGAGCAGGGGTCCCCATGGCTGCACCAGCGCAAACTGAGTCCGCTGAGCCCGTCTCCTCAGGTACGCCGTCATGAGTCCTAACTCTCCCGAGAAGCAGTCGACTGCTGATGTCCCTGTAGCTGCGTCTCCTCAGCCGGGGCCCGTGAGCCAGTGGCTGAACCAGCAAGGCTTCGACCACGATGCCTTGGATGCCGACCATCTCGGTGTCGAGCAAATCGGGGTTGAAGCTCTCTTTCTGCAAGTGATCGCTGCTGCCTTGAAAAGCAATGGTTTCGACTATTTGCAATGTCAGGGCGGATATGACGAGGGCCCCGGCGAGCGGCTCGTTTGCTTTTATCAGTTTGTGGCGATGGCTGAGTTCATCGACGGAAAGAGAGACACGCTGCGTGAAGTGCGTCTCAAGGTGTTCTTGTCTCGGGAAGGGGAGCCCAGTCTTCCCAGCCTTTATGGGCTCTTCCGTGGTGCGGATTGGCAGGAGCGTGAAACCTTCGACATGTTTGGTATTCACTTCGAAGGTCATCCCCATCCCAAGCGGTTACTGATGCCTGAGGACTGGACGGGCTGGCCGCTTCGCAAGGACTATGTGCAGCCAGACTTTTATGAAATGCAAGACGCTTATTAATTCAAGCGTTTTGATTGTCTCGCTTATGCCGCCTGTAAAAGCGCATCACAGCTAAAGCAAGGCTGCGCGGATCGTGGCGGAGCGTCGCAGTGGGCCGACTCCCTTGAAGTGGGGCTTGCATGACGTCAAAGCCTTCTTGTTGCAATTGCCTGCTGTCGCAGATCACTGGTTCTGCCCCTAACTTTCGATAGTGAGAGACAAGGGCAGACTCCCTGATTGGTTCCTGGGCCAGCACGCAGTCGAACAAGCGTTTGCTCACCCCGAGCGAAGCCAATTGCGCTTCGATGGCGCGAAGGTGACCACTCACATCCAACCCATCCGTTTCGCCTGGTTGGGTCATCAGGTTGCAGATATAGAGCCTGGGCGCGCGGCTGCGTTGAATGGCAGTGACCAATTCAGGCACCAGCAAGTTCGGGAGAAGGGAGGTGTACAGGCTTCCTGGCCCCAGCAAAATTAAATCGGCATTGGCAATGGCTTCCAGTGCTCTGGGTAAAGCCGGTGGCTTCTCAGGCAGGCATCCCATCCGCACAATCGGGCTGCGTGCTTTGCCGATCGCCGATTCCCCTTCAATCCTGGTGCCATCTTCCAGTTCAGCCCAGAGACGGACGTCGGCGTTGGTGGCAGGAACCACTTGGCCTTGAACCGCTAGGACGCGACTGGAGGCTGTGATCGCTGTTTCTAGGCTCCCCGTAATCGCGCTGAGGGCGGAAAGAAAAAGATTGCCAAAGCTGTGGCCTTCTAGACCGCTGCCTGCTGAGAAGCGGTATTGGAACAGACGGGTGAGTAAGGGCTCTTCCGTGGAGAGCGCGGCAAGACAGTTGCGGATGTCGCCTGGAGGCAACACGCCAAGTTCGCGACGCAGCACTCCGCTACTGCCTCCGTCATCGGCAACGGTCACGATCGCGGTGATGTGGCTGCTGTAGCGCTTCAGTCCACTTAGCAACGTTGATAGGCCTGTCCCACCCCCAATCGCGACAATGCTGGGGCCTCGATTGAGGCGACTTTTTGCACGCAGCGCATCCACTAACACCGTGTCTTTTTCCGGCGCTAGAGCCTGTTGGATCGAGCCAAAGCTCTGGCTTTGGCCCCAGAGCAGCAGTCCAACCCCCAGCAGCAGAACGAGTGGACCCGTGATCGCCCCAGGCAACACTCTCGTGATCCAACCGAGAGCTTCTTGAATGGCCCAGAGCATCCAATAGATCGGTTGCAGATCGGCCCAGACGGCAGCCCCTAACAGGGCTAAGACCAATCCGATTCCCGAGGTAAACAGCCATCGCTTCACGACCAGTCCGGGTCGCAACCAGCTCATTGCCCTGCGGGAGCGCAGCATCAGATCTCGCTGCCGTTCCGCCTGCATGGCTCGGAGTCGTTGACGATTTCCGCGGCGTGGAGGGCTGGTCAAAAGGGCTCGGGTGCGATGGCGTCAAATCCACCGAAGTAGCTGAACTGTACGGAAGTTGAATCTGATTACAAACCTTTTGCGGCAATCCAGGCAGGATGAATCAACTTTCAGTTATCAGCCCTTTGGTTAACGCGCGGGAGTCCTCGTTCAAACCCGTTGTTGAGATGAGAGATCTCACGGTTCAGTGGGGGGCCCATACGGTGCTGGACGGGGTGAACCTATTGATGAAACCCGGAGAGCGAATTGCAGTTGTGGGGCCTTCAGGAGCGGGAAAATCCACGGTCTTGCGTTTGTTGGCTGGTTTGCAACTGCCCACCGCTGGCGAATTGAGGTTGTTTGATGAGCCTCAGCCTTACCTGCGCCTCGATCAGCGCCTTCCTCCGGATGTTCGGCTTGTGTTCCAAAACCCAGCACTGCTGGCGTCCTTAACGGTGGAGGAAAACGTTGGCTTTCTCTTGAACCGGCTCGGACGGATGGGTCCGGCCCAGGTTCGAGATCGTGTCATGGCCTGCTTGGAAGCCGTGGGCCTTTATGAAGTCGCCGATCAATATCCTGGGCAGCTCAGCGGAGGGATGCAGAAGCGAGTGAGCTTTGCTCGCGCCTTGATTGACGATCCAGATCGAGATGAAGCTGCGATGCCTCTTTTGTTATATGACGAGCCCACAGCAGGTCTCGACCCAGTCGCAGCCACGAGGATTGAAGACTTGATTGTGAAAACCACCACCGTGGCTCAGGGGTGTTCGGTGGTGGTTAGTCATGTGAGTAGCACCATTGAACGCACGGCGGAGCGCATCGTGATGCTGTACGGCGGCCGGTTCCAATGGGACGGAACAGTGGACGATTACCGAACAACGGATAATCCCTACGTTGTTCAGTTCAGGACGGGTAACCTGCGCGGACCGATGCAGCCTGCTGAGCACTGAATTATGCGTAGGAGCGTCCGTGAGGGGATTGTTGGTTTTTCTGTGATTGCTGCTTTGGTTGCCTTTGCAGGCACCATGCTTTGGCTCCGGGGTGAGCGCGTCTTGTCGAAGACCTGGAGCGTGACCGCCGATTTCCAGGATGCAGGGGGATTGGCAGTTCGTTCACCGGTGACCTACCGGGGAATCATGGTGGGCAATGTTACGGACATCAAGGTGACGCCCCAAGCGGTGAAGGTGTCGATCGAGATTTCTCAGGATGATCTTCAGTTATCGCTGCCTGTTAAAGCCACTGTGGCTTCGGCATCGCTGTTGGGTGGCGATTCTCAGGTGGCCCTAAGCAGTCTTGGCCCGCCGCTCAAGAAGAATGCCCCGATGCCCAAATCTCAACGCTGTAAGGGCCAAGTTGTTCTTTGTGATGGAGCAACGATTCAAGGCAGCGAAGCCCCCAGCATCGCAACCATTACCAACTCCCTTCAAGAGATTTTGGAACAGGTGAAGAAAGAACAGTTGGTTCCCAGGTTGGTTGGATCGACCCAACAATTCAATGCCACGTTGGCTGATATTCAAAAACTATCCACTCAATTAAGCGTTGATTTGGCAAGGGCTGCGCCCATGATCTCGAACCTGAACGAAGCAACGGCTCAGGCCGCTAGTGCCAGTCGTCATATCAATAACGTTGTAAGCGCTTTCGACACGCCTACAACGATTACCGACCTCAAGCAAACGGTGAGTAATGCACGCTCGTTGACGGAAACCTTTGATGAGGTGGGTGGTGACGTTGAAAAACTCACAGCAGACCCCCAATTCATGGCGGCTGTGCGCAGCGTCACGATTGGTTTAGGACAGTTTTTCAACGAGCTATATCCCGCCAGCACCTCGGATGTCGCCAAGCCTTAAACCGCATTGATTTAAACCGAGTTCAGAGCATCCATGGCAACTGCGGCAATTGCCTGATCGCTCGCTTTTGGGAGCTGAACATATTTGCCTCCAGCGGCTTCGGCGAGATCTTTTCCCATACCGCTACCGATAAATTTGCGCTCGGTGTCGATCACCAGCAGCTTGAGTCCGAGCATTCGATAGCGGCTGGCCACATCCAGCACTTCTTGCTTTAAGTCGGGCTTTTCCTCTCCCTCCAGCACGGGTTGCCCAAGGGAGGTGCTGAGAGGAACATTGCCCCTACCATCCGTGATCGCGACCACCACCACTTGGCCGAGATCACCTGTTGCTAAGGCGTTGGCACCAACCCGTGCGGCTTGGGTGAGGCCGTGGGCCAGCGGTGAGCCGCCGCCGCAGGGCATCGATTCCAGGCGCCGGCGGGCGGCTGTGATCGAGCGGGTGGGGGGCAGCAGCACTTCAGCTTGATCGCCTCGGAAGGGGATGAGTGCCACCTCGTCTCGGTTTTCGTAGGCCTCGGTGAGGAGTCGGATCACGGCACCTTTGGCGCTCTGCATCCGATTCAGAGCCATCGAACCACTGGCATCCACCAGAAAGATCACCAGGGCACCGGCCTGGCGTTGCAGCAGCTTGGCGCGGAGGTCTGATTCTTCAACGATGACGACGCGATCAGGCTGACGCGCTCGGCGCGCCTTTTGATAAGGAGCTGCAGCGCGCAGGGTGGCGTCAACGGCGATGCGGCGCACTGGGCCGCGGGGCAGCATCGGTTTCACATAGCGGCCGCGGCTGTCACTGAGGACGACGGAGCGGCTGCCGCTGTTGCCGCTTTTGCTTTTGGCAGCGTTGAACAGCAGCAGATCGGGATCAATCGCCACGGCCTCTGGATCGAGCATGAATTCTTCCGGCACCGACGGTGGTGCCTGCTCCTCAGGGGAGTCGTCGTCATCTTCATTGTCATCCTGATCACTGTTGTCTTCACTGTCCTGCTCCTCGCTGTCCTGCTCTTCCTCGTCCCCTGAGCCCTCAGGTGGTGGCGGTGGCTCTTGGTCTTGGGGTGGCTGTTGTTCCTGGGGTGGCGGCGGCTCCATCTGTTGATCAGGTGGCGGCATTTGCGACGCGCGTGGGGCGATCACCAAGGCAACGGCCACTTGCAAGTCTTCGGCTTCCACCTGGTCGCGCCCGCTGAGGGCGGCATGGGCTTTGGCGGCACGCACGGCATAGAGCTCGGAGCGATGCCCTTCCACGCCACCGCGAATCGCCTCTGTCACCAGATATTCGATCTGTTCGCTGCTGACCTTCACATCCGGTAGCCACTGCCGCGCCAAGAGCAGTTGGGTGGCGAGCGCGTCGGTTTCTTCGCTCCATTGCTCTGAGAAGCTCCGGCTGCACTGACCGTGGGCCAGCACCGCGTTGGTGATCTCCACCCGTTGCTCAGTGCTAACGATTTGATTGGCGGACAAGACGATCGCAAAGCGATCCAGCAGGTGATCTCTGATGGCCCCTTCTTCAGGGTTGTAAGTGGCAATCAGCAGTGGCCGGCAGGGGTGGCTCAGGCTGAGCCCCTCCCGTTCCACCTGGTTTTCGCCGCTGCCAACGGCGGCGAGTAAAAGATTGATGATCCCGTCGTCGAGCAGGTTCAGCTCATCCACGTAGAGCACACCGCGGTGTGCTTCCGCCAGCAATCCCGGCTGGAAAATGGCGGAACCACCGGCCAAGGAGGCGGTGACATCAACGGAGCCCACCAGGCGGTCTTCCGTAACGCCAAGGGGGATCTGGATGAACGGGGCTGGAATCACTGTTGTGGGTGGATCTTGCTGCCGTTCGCCCCAATCCTGGGCATCTTGTGGATCGAGGTTGCGTCCCGGCAGCTTGGTCTCTCCAGCCGCTTCAAGGTCAACGATGTCGATGGGAGGAAGCAGGGCATGCAATCCTCGAGCCAGCACCGACTTTCCTGTTCCACGCCCGCCAGCAATGATCACGCCGCCTAAGCCTGGATCCACTGCTGCCAGAAGCAGAGCCAGCTTGAGGGTGCCGTGGCCGGTGATCGCCGCCAGCGGAAATGCACGGCTGGCTTGATCCAGCGAAGCTGTACTGATGACTCCGTTTGATGTCACCCCGCTTGCAACCATGGATGCGCCTTGACTCCACCTGTGAGAAACAGTCTCGCTGATCAGAGCTACAGCCTTGCTGTGGCCCTTGGCGCCAATCAGGCCAGTCCTGCTGGCTCGCCGCTGCAGACCCTGACGGCCGTAAGGCCTTTGCTTGAGGGTGTGATGCGCAGCTGGGCCCAGTCGATGGAAGGGAGCAACCCAGGGACAAGGACTCCGCACTGCAACTCTTCAGCACTGACGTTGTCTTGGTCTCCGTTGCAGCAGACCGCACCTGTGGGTGGACCGATCGATCAGCCCTCCTATCTCAATGCCGTTCTGCTGGTGAAGGGGATGGACGTTAAACCTGCGTCGACCACTGCATTGCATTTGCTGGATGCACTTCAACAGTTGGAGCAATCGTTCGGGCGCAACCGCTCTCAAGAAGAACGCTGGGGTCCTCGGCCATTAGACCTTGATCTGTTGTTTTGGGGCGAGTTGCGTTTGGATCACCCGCGTTTAACGCTGCCCCACCCCCGCTTGCATTTGCGCTGTTTTGTGATGGAGCCACTGCTGGCGGCCATGCAGAACTCAACGCCCTGGCTGAGCTGATCGCACGCCTGTGGACCTGAACCCGCCATGCTGGTTTTAACGATTGCTCGACCTGCATGGCCCCGCTGCCCGCGCCTGAGCCCTCCATGTGTTTGGAGACCCTCGAGACCATGGATGCGCGCAAGATTCGTTTCGAGCGCAATCGCATCCGCTTGCCGATGGGGGTGGAAGGAACGTTTGGAATCATTCGCCACCCCGGGGCTTCATTGGCGGTTCCGATCAACGCTGACGGCCAGGTGGTGATTTTGCGCCAATACCGTTTTGCAGTGCAGGCACGTCTCCTTGAGTTTCCAGCGGGCACCCTTGAAGAGGGTGAAGATCCTTTGGAATCGATGCAGCGCGAGCTTGGGGAAGAAGCTGGATACAGCGCTGCCCGTTGGGATTCGCTCGGACCGATGTTGCCTTGTCCTGGCTACTCGGACGAAGTGATTCATTGCTTTCTGGCGCGGGACCTCACGCGTTTGGAGCATCCACCCGCTGGCGATGACGATGAGGATCTTGAGGTGATCCTGATGAGTCCGTCCGAACTGGATGCCCGCCTTGCGTCCGGTGATGAGTGGCTGGATGGCAAAAGCGTCACCGCCTGGTTCCGTGCCAAGCAACTGCTGGGTCTCTGATGGCAGCGTCTCGCGTTCTGTTTTGGCATCGCCGCGACCTGCGCTTGGCCGACAATCTCGGTCTGCAGGCGGCTGTGGAGATCAGCCCTGCGGTGACGGGCGTGTATGTGCTGGATCCAGCGCTGATCCACCCTCCTGAGTCGTTGCCACCCATGGCTCCGGCCCGCCTTTGGTTCTTGGTGGAAACCCTGCGCGAACTCCAGCAGCGTTGGAGTGAAGCTGGGAGTCGTTTGCTTGTGGTGGCTGGCGACCCGGTGCAGGTGTTGCCGCGATTGGCGTCGCTGCTGGAGGTGCCGGCGGTGGTGTGGAGCCGTGATGTTGAGCCTTATGCACGGGAACGCGACCGTCAGGTGGCCAAAGCCCTGCAAGCTGATGGGCGCAAGGTTTTGGTGGACTGGGATCAGCTGCTGCTGGCACCAGATCTGATCAAAACAGGCGGTGGTGATCCTTATCGGGTCTATGGCCCCTTTCTGCGCAATTGGCGCGGACAGGTGGAGCGCAGTGCACCAACCACTGTGGACGCTCCCATGGCCTTGATCGATTTGGAGGCCGAGACGCTGGTGGCTGTCAGTGGCGGTGAGGGCTCTCTCGGCCGCTTGTGCGCTGAGGGTCAGCGGCAGCTGGAGCAGCTGCAGGTTGAGCATGGTTTTCATGGCGTGGATCTCTGCCCAAGCCGCCCAGGAGAGGCCGCGGCTGCTGAGCAGTTGGCCACCTTTGCGGACGGAGCATTGCTGGCCTATGAACCCGATCGCAATTTTCCTGGGATGCCAGGAACCTCTTATCTCAGTGCGGGCCTGAGTGTGGGTACGGTCAGTCCTCGTCAGGCCTGGTGTGCTGCCCAAGGCGCCAAGGAGATCGCCCGCAGCGATGAGCAACGGCAGGCAATCACGGTGTGGGAACAGGAACTCTGCTGGCGTGAGTTTTACCAGCAGGCCTTGTTTCATTTCCCTGAGCTAGTGGATGGTCCTTACCGAGAGCAGTGGCGGCGTTTCCCTTGGGAGAACAACAACGACTGGTTTGATGCTTGGCAGGAAGGACAAACGGGGATGCCGATCATCGATGCAGCGATGCGACAGCTCAACCAAAGCGGCTGGATGCACAACCGTTGCCGCATGATCGTGGCCTCCTTTCTTGTGAAGGATTTGATCTGTGATTGGCGTTGGGGCGAGCGTGCCTTCATGGAGCTGGAGGTGGATGGAGATTTGGCCGCCAATAACGGCGGCTGGCAATGGAGTGCCAGCAGTGGCATGGATCCCAAGCCTTTGCGGATCTTCAATCCGGCCACTCAGGCTTCAAAATTTGACGCCGAAGGCGAGTACATCCGCGAATGGGTGCCTGAATTGCGGCACGTGAACACCAAGGATTTAATCAGTGGTGAGATCGCTGCTTTAGAGCGCAGGGGGTATCCGGAGCTGCTGATTAATCACAAGGTGCAGCAGGCCAAGTTCAAAGCCCTTTACGCCACCATCCGCTCTTGACTCTGAGCAACGAGTTGTTCGCGCAACACCGCGATCACGCGATCCTGTTGTTCGGACGTTAATTCCGGAAAAATCGGCAGACTCAGCACCTCGCTGCACAGTTGATCTGTGATGGGAAGGTCGTCTTCAGCGTGCTTTTGGTCGTCGTAAGCCGGCTGGCGATGGATGGGGATGGGGTAGTAGATGATCGTGTTCACGCCCTGCTCTTGAAGGCTTTGCTTGAGCCAGTCCCGGCATCGACTGGTGGGCAGGCCCAAGGGGCTGGCTGCTTCAGCGCAGGTTCCGCCGCAAGACGGCTGATGTCCTGGGCAAAGACGCACGCGCACCACAAACTGGTTCCAACCATGGCCAACGCTTTCCTCAGCGGCGGAATCGGGCAGCTGAACGCCTGGGAGGTCTTTGAGAGCATCGAGGTAGCGCTTGGCAATCGCTGTGCGCTTCTCGACCCATTCGTTGAGGTGAGGCAGCTTCACGTTGAGAACAGCGGCCTGAATTGAATCCAGGCGGCTGTTGTAGCCCAAGGCGGTGTGAAGGTAGCGACGTGGCATGCCGTGCACCGCGAGTTCACGCATGCGTTGCGCCAAATCATCGTCTTGGCAGGTCATGGCGCCGCCATCACCAGCAGCTCCGAGATTTTTCGTGGGAAAAAAGCTGAAGCAGCCGACATCGCCCCAACTGCCTACGGGTTTGGAGTCCCAGCTGGCTCCGGTGGCCTGGGCGCAGTCCTCCACCACTTTGAGCCCATGGCGATGAGAGATGTCCATGATGCGGGCCATGTCCACCGGACGGCCAAACAGATGGACCGGTAGGAGGACCTTGGTGGCGGGTGTGATCGCGGCTTCAATCAGATTGAGGTCGATCAGATAGGTCTCAGGGTCCACGTCCACGAACACGGGCGTCGCCCCTACGGCGCTGATCGCTTCAGCCGTTGCGAAGAAGCTGAAGGATGCGGTGATCACCTCATCGCCAGAGCCGATGCCAAGGCCTCTTAGTGCCAGGACCAACGCATCGGTACCGCTGTTGCAACCCACGGCATGGCGACAGTTCACGCTTGCTGCAAACGCGTCCTCAAAGGTTTTGATCTCGGCGCCACCGATGTATTGCCCACTGCGCAACACCCGCAAGACGGCATCATCGAGCTCCGATCCGAGGTCGGCAAGCTGATCTGTGAGGCTGAACGGAGGCACCTGCATGGCGGGCACCTTAAGTCGACTGATCAAACCATGGGGGTTCTTCGCCCGGGTCCCATTTGATGTTGCAGCCCACCGAAGGCAGCTGCGTCTCGCTCACAGGCGTTCCAGCCAAGATATTTGTGAGGGCAGCCCGTAGGTCAGCTCCGTCGAGAGGCTGGTTATTCCCTGGCCGACTCGCATCCAGTTGGCCGCGATAGCGAAGCGTTTGCGTGCCATCGGCATCGGGTGCGAAGGCATAGAACTCAGGGGTGCAGGCTCCACGCAGGTCTTTGGCCAGAGTTTGCTGCTCATCCAGGAGATAGGGGAAGCTCCAACCCTGCTGATCGGCCTGTTGACGCAGCCCATCACGACCGTCTTGCGGATGGGTGGTGAGGCTATTGCTGGAGATGGCGATCAGGGTCATCTGGTCACCGAAATCCGCCTCCATACGGCTGATCTCTGGCTCCACGTGTTTCACGAAGGGGCAGTGAGCACAAATCAGCATCACCAACAGGGGGCGCCCTGGTAGATCCCTGCTATTCACCACGGCATCCAGTGAGGACCAGGGGGCATGACCCGACACCAAGGGCAGTGAGAATCGAGGCAAAGGATGCTGAAGAGGAAGCATCGTGGATGGTGTCAGGACCATGGCATCAAGCGATGGTGGATCTCGCCATCCTGGGCCGGTACACAATGACCTGTCAAAGAGGGATCGAGTTGATGGTGCGGCTGCTGACAATGGTGGTCATGGCAGGACTATTGAGCGCCTGTGCGCAGAAGAAAGCAACCACCTGGAAAGTCTTTCCCCTGCAACGCAATACTCCCCATGACGGACTTGCTGTCGTCAGTCAACCCGATGGTTATGGGGTTCATCTCTATTTGGAAACCGAGACCAGCGATCCAGGCGTGTGTTCGCCCCGCTGGCTTCCAGACCCGGCGCGATTATTCAATGGCAACGGCAGTGCTCCGTTTAGTTCGGGATTGGCGCCTCGCTCAGAGTTCCTTTCAGCAGTAAATCGGAGAGACGTTCGCAACACCTTGAAGCAAGAGCTCGAGGCGCTGTGCAAGCTCCGAGCTCCCAAGGCGCGTTGGCAATGGCTGGAACCACCGTTGAATCCATCAGAGCTGACGCCTGTGAGCCTTCCGGCCTTGGAACACCCAGACCTTCTCACCGATCCTGTTGAGGAACAAGAGCGCGAGGACAAGCTTTTGAAGGAGGACTAAAACCCCTCCCAGACCACAGGTTCTGCCTCCCGCCAATAGCGGCTAAAGCGCCCCAGCCGTGGTGATTTGGCTAACTCGACAAAGGGATCCGGATCGAGCATCCAGAGGGGAAGTTCTCGATCAATGGCCGCAGCGATGCGTTGGAGACGGGGATCCACTGCGGTGCTGGTGACTACAGCATCAGCTCCGTGGCGTTGCGCAAAACGCAGCACTTCAGCCGCTACATCGCCTCGCCGGAGGGTGAGCGGAAGGCTCAAGGCGGATTCGTACAAAAAGCCGATGCGTTTGCGGCTGATGGCCTGGTCTTGAATCCAGGCGTCGTCGAACACGAACAGACCTGGTGCGTTGGGATAGTCCTGAAGCGCGGGGTTGGCTGGTCCCAGGGCTTCTTCATGCACCCAAAGGATTGGTTTGCGTGGGTCCATCAAAATCGCTGGGTACTGGGCCGTGAGCTGGGGCGGGATGAGCGACGCGCTGTCCCCTCACGGATGGCTGGCTGAACCTTGAACAGCTGTTGTTCCAACTGCTCGTAACTGCGATCAAAGGGACAGGATTTGTTGCTTGGACAGTCCTGGCAATACAACCCGTTGCTGTAGCGCTCCAGGTTTTCGCGATTAAAGAAGTAGGGCTTGTGACTGAAGCTGCTGGCCACCCACTGCCAGCTGAGGTGGTTGCTGGCGGGGTCGCCATCCAGCAGGTGCTCCAGGAACCAGTCAGCCCCCGCACGCCAGTGCACCCGTCTCCAGTGCACGAGATAGGCCGCCATCCACATCCGCGCGTGGTTATGCAGCCATCCATGGGTAACTAGTTCGTTCCTGAAGCCGTCCATGCAGGCAAGTTGTGTTCGTCCTTCCCGGATGTCATCGGGGAGATCCTGCTGATACTCACTGGCGGCATGGCCGGTTTTGTGATCTTCCTGATCGTCATGAATGCGATCGCCGAGATCAAGCCACATCCGCTGCCAGAAATCGCGCCATCCCAGCTCATTGATCAGTTTTCCGCCGTCGTTCCTTGCTTGGTTGTTCTGTTTCAGCTGTGAGAAGACGGCATCTCGCACTTCCGCGAGCGTGAGAATTCCGTGGCGGATGTAGGGCGAGAGGCGTGTGACCGAGCCGTTGAGGTGGTTGCGACTGCGGCCGTAGCGCTTGGCATCTATCGCACTGAGTTGCCATTCAGCAGCGGCTCGACCGCCTGCGATCGGACTGAGCTCCCCGGATGCGGTTGGAAACTCTTGCGCTAACAGGGAATTCAGCGCCGAGCGCTCGTGAAGATCTCGGGGCAGATCTGTGGATTCGCTCGGCCAACTGAGCGGCGCAACGTGCGGCAGCCTGGACACCGGGGCATGTCAAAAAAATGCAACACCATGCTGACGATGTGTCGTTGTGAGCGTGAGTGGCCCGGCATGGGACAGAATCGCTCGAATAACCACTCCGGGGTGCGGCCTGATGCTTCTTGATCTCACTGGTAAGAAGATCCTTGTTACTGGCATCGCCAACAACCGCTCCATTGCCTGGGGCATCGCGCAACAGCTCAAGGCGGCTGGAGCCGAGCTCGGGATCACCTATCTGCCTGATGAGAAGGGCCGATTTGAAACCAAGGTTCGTGAGCTCACGGCTCCGTTAGAGCCTTCGTTGTTTTTGCCTCTCAATGTTCAGGATGCCGCTCAGATGGAGACGGTGTTCGCTGAAATCAAAGACAAGTGGAAGCAGCTTGATGGCCTCGTTCACTGCTTGGCGTTTGCGGGAAAGGAAGAACTGGTGGGCGACTTCAGTGCCACCACGGCTGAGGGTTTTGCCCGTGCTTTAGAGATCAGCGCCTATTCCCTTGCTCCTCTGTGCCGTCACGCCAAGCCGTTGTTCAGTGAGAAAGCGGGTGTGGTGACCTTGACCTACCTCGGCGCTGAGCGAGCGATCCCCAACTACAACGTGATGGGTGTGGCCAAGGCGGCGCTGGAAGCCTCCGTTCGCTATCTCTCCGCTGAGCTTGGGCCCGAAAAGCAGGTGCGAGTGAATGCGATCAGTGCTGGCCCGATCCGCACGCTGGCGAGCTCTGCGATCGGAGGGATCCTCGACATGATCCACAACGTGGAGGAGAAGGCACCACTGCGCCGTACGGTCACTCAAAACGAAGTAGGGAACACTGCGGCGTTCCTGCTCAGTGATTTGTCGAGTGGCATTTCTGGCCAAACCATTTATGTGGATGCTGGTTATTGCATCAACGGCATGTGATTCGGCCGCGCGGATGTCTTGATGACCTGCAGCTCTCTGACGTTGCTTCCGGAAACGTTGGTGCAGGTTCTCGGCCTGCTTCTCAGCCTTCCCCTGGGTTTCCGCTATAGCCAGGCCTACAGCCGCTGGTGGGAAGCGCGTGTGCTCTGGGGGGCACTGGTCAATCAAAGTCGCAATTGGCGTGATTTGATCACGCGTGTTTTGCCTCGCCAGTTGGCACCGTCCTCGAGCATCTGTTCGTTGATCCCCAGTTCGCCTTGCCCATGGATCGGTTTTGTGCCCTGATCAGCCTTGATCTTCTGGGGGCCTGCAACCCACTGGCTCAACCTTCTTCCACGAAGGGCCCCTGGCTGCGCTGAGCGTGATTCGCGATGATCTAGTCAGTCACGGGGCGTCGAGCGGCGCCGGAACGCATGCGCACTGGGGAGATTCACCGCGTTACAGGCGAGACCGATGTCAGCGTTCGGCTCGGGCTTGACGGCAGCGGACGCTGTCAGGCCAGCACAGGTGTGGCTTTTCTCGATCACATGCTTCATCAGATCAGCAGCCATGGCCTGATCGACTTGGAGATCACGGCAAGAGGCGACACGCATATCGATGACCATCACACCAATGAGGACGTTGGGATTGCCTTTGGTCAGGCGCTCTCGAAGGCCCTTGGTGATCGGCGTGGGATCTACCGTTTTGGCCACTTTGTGGCACCGCTGGATGAGGCGTTGGTGCAGGTGGTTCTTGATTGCTCCGGACGCCCCCATCTCAGCTGGGGGCTCACCATCCCAACGCAGAAGATCGGGACCTATGACACCGAATTGGTGAAAGAGTTTTTTGTGGCTGTCGTTAATAACTCAGGCCTCACCTTGCACATTCGCCAGTTGGATGGGGTGAACTCCCACCACATCGTTGAGGCCTGCTTCAAGGCCTTCGCAAGGGCGCTGCGGATGGCGACTGAGATTGACCCTCGCCGGTCGGGATCGGTGCCCAGCAGCAAGGGGGTGTTGGAGCAAGCGGGTGGCAGCTAGCCAACGGATCTTCTCCTAGGGCCACGCTTCATGGTCTGTTACGAGAGGATGGGGATTGCCTCTGGGTAGCCCAGTGACCGTTGCACCCACCTCTGCTCGTTTCAATCGCTCGGAATGGTCCAGTGCCTTCCGCAACGTGGACGAAGAACTGACGGATGTGCCCTTGAAGCCAGTGCGTGGTGAGGTGCCGGATGCGTTGCTCGGTTCGCTGTATCGCAATGGACCTGGCCGTTTGGAACGGGATGGTCAGCGCGTGCATCATCCGTTCGATGGTGACGGAATGATCACAGCTCTTCACTTTGACGCCGAAGGCGTGCGTTGCAGCAACCGCTTCGTTCGCACCAGTGGTTGGAAAGCTGAGGAGGCTGCAGGCAAGGTGTTGTTTCGCGGTGTTTTTGGGAGCCAAAAACCAGGAGGTCCGCTGGCGAATGCCTTTGACCTAAGGCTCAAAAATATTGCCAACACCAGCGTGGTTCGGCTTGGAGATGATCTCTTGGCTTTGTGGGAAGCCGCTGAGCCCCACGCCTTAGATCCCCAAACCCTGGAGACAAGGGGGATTTCCCTTCTCGGTGGTGTGCTCAAGAAAGGCGAGGCCTTTAGTGCTCACCCCCGTTTTGACCCCGGCCATCACGGTGACCCGCGGATGGTGACCTTCGGAGTGAAAACCGGTCCTCGCAGCACGGTTCGCTTGATGGAATTTGCGACCACCGACAATGCTGCGGCTGGAATTCGAGCCGGTGATCTGCTCAGCGATCGCCGGGATTCGTTCGCCGGCTTCGCCTTCCTGCATGACTTCGCGATCACTCCGAATTGGGCGGTGTTTCTGCAAAATGCGATCAATTTCAATCCGCTCCCCTTTGTGCTCGGACAAAAAGGAGCGGCTCAATGCCTCACGTCCAACCCCAATGGCAAGGCCAAATTTTGGTTGATCCCCAGAGATAGCGGTGTTTTCGCTGGTCAGGAACCACGGGTTATTGATGCTCCCGATGGCTTCGTGTTTCATCACCTCAATGCCTGGGAAGAGGACGGAGAGGTGGTCGTGGAGAGCATCTACTACAGCGACTTTCCTTCGATTGGTCCCGATCAGGATTTCGCGGATGTGAATTTCGACCTCATCCCCGAGGGCTTGCTCGAGCAATGCCGCATCAATCTTGATTCTGAGTCGATCAAAACCACCCGTCTCAGTGAGCGCTGTTGTGAGTTCGCCATGGTGAACCCCAAACAGCAGGGCCTTCCCTGCCGCTTTGCCTGGATGGCGGCCGCGGCGCGAGAACAGGGGAATGATCCTTTGCAGGTGATTAAAAAACTCGATCTTCAAACCGGCGAACGGCACATTTGGAGTGCAGCGCCATCTGGTTTCGTCAGTGAACCGTTGATGGTGCCTCGCCCCGGCGCCAGTGCAGAGGACGACGGCTGGGTGTTGGACCTGGTTTGGAATGGAGCGAGACAGGCCTCTGATCTGGTGATTCTTGCTGCTTCTGACCTTGAAGAAGTGGCTGTGCTGGAGCTCCCCCTAGCGATTCCCCATGGACTGCACGGCAGTTGGGTGGCGGAGTCCTGAGTCCGCTTGCTGAAAGGTCATGCTTAGACACATCTGAATGGATTGTTGGCCGCTCCTTTGAGGCCTTCCCAGGCATGGTGGGACACCAAAGGGTTTGTTCTCAGTGGCTCAATCTTTAGATCGTTGGATCTCTCGGCCTTTTCTGCTGTCACGGGCGGTGATTGTGATTCCAGTAGTTGCTGGCGTTGCGTTTGGCTCAGCTGCGCCGGCATTGGCTTCAGCTCAGGTCTGCAAAGGCACCTTGTTGCAACTTCAGGTGCGAGAAAGCGGTAGCAGCACTATGGATCGCTTTCGCTTTTCAGTTGGATTGCAAGCGGAAGCTGCTTCGAAAGAGGCCGCGATGGCGCTTCTCAATCAGCGCCTTGATCGAGCCCGCCAAAGTCTGATGCCCTTCGCGCTTGGCGCCTTGAACATCCCTGCTCCCCGCAGTTACTCCTATGGGGGTGGCAGTTCCTCCAATCCCAAGTTGGAGCGCGCCACGACGGGGATTAGTGGTGAAGTGAGCCGTGATAACTACGACGCGTTGATTCAATTGGCAGGTCGCTTGCCTGGTATGCGCCTGCAAGGGATGACATCTCTGGCCTCAAATAGCGGTGGTGAGGCCTTGGACGATCAGTTGCTGAAACGGGCCATCAAGCAAGGACGTCGCCGCGCGAACCTCACGGCGAGCGCCTTGGGGTTGAACCGCGTGGATCTCCTGCGAATCAACCAACGCGCTGGTGGTGTTCGGCCTGTCGCCTATGCGCAGACAAGGATGTCAAAGCCGGCCTTTCAGCCTGACGAAGCCCCAAACCCCACTCGGTCGCTCACGCTTGGCTTGGATTATTGCCTGCGCTGATGGTGCTGGTCCTCAAACGGTCCTCGCGCCGTTGCCATGGTGAACGCCATTGGCACACCAAAAAGAACCGGTTGTCTCACCCGGTTCTTCTGATCGATGGCCTTTCTGGAGTGTTTGCTGGGGGGCGTGAGGGTTGGATTCAGCTCATGACCGCACTGATCAATCAGCAGCTTGACCAGTGCGTTGCCATTCCTTGAAAGCCAACCTTGGAGCGCTCCACAGCGTGAACAACACCAGCGGTGTGACCGGCACTGCTGTGATCACGATGAACGCTTGTAGGGCGTCAATCGAGGTGCTGTCACCTAAACCCGTACCGATTCTCAACAACACCAAGGTGAGGCTGCCGATCATCAAGGCCCAGAACAGCCGCAACCGCTGCGATGGCTCATTGCGTCCGCTCACCACCATGGCGGCGGCGTAACTCATCGAATCGGCACTCGTGCACATGAACAGAACCACCAACAGGAGCCCGATCGGGATCAGCAGACCTGAGAGGGGAAGCGCACTCAGGATGGCCAGCAAGGATGCAGCCGCTCCGCTCTGCGCTAGGGCCTCACTGATGCCTGCGCCTCCAAGCTCCAGGTTCATTCCAGTTCCACCAAGCAAGGTGAACCAGATATTGGTCACAATCGGGCAGAGGATGGCAACGGCTAAGACCAGTTCACGGATGCTGCGGCCGCGGCTCACCCCGGCCGTGAACAGACCCATGAGTGGTGCATAGCCCAAAAACCAGCCCCAATAAAAAACAGTCCAGCTGTTCAGCCACGGTTCAGTGACGTCTGATCGAGGCATCAAAGCCATCTGAGGCAGATGCACCAGGTAGGTCCAAAAACCGCTGAAAAAATGCTGGATCAGCCAAATGCCAGGTCCAAGGATCAGCAACCCGGCCCCTAAAACAAGGGTGAGCCAGACGTTGAGTTCCGACAGCCACTTAATGCCTTTTTGGATGCCGCTGACGGTGGATGTGGCAAAGACTGCTGTGAGCAGGACCACCACAAGGGACTGAAGTCCGGCACTATCACTTAGCCATGGGAGTTGTCCCGCTGCATTGCTGAGTTGAAGCGACAGGAAACCAAGAGGGCCAACGGTTCCGGCGATGGCCGCGACAACCGAAAGGCCATCCGCAAGATCTCCAATGGGGCCGTTCACCCAACCCTTGGGAAGGATGTTGACTAAGAGAGTTCGAGGCCGCAGCGGTTCGCCCCTCTGTTCCAAAATTGAAAATGTGATTGTTGTTGTTGTGGCCACGAGCGCCCAGGCGAGGAAGCCCCAATGCAGAAAGCTCACGGCTAAAGCTGGATCAACAGCTGCCGGCGTGCTTCCCACTACTCCCTCAAAGACAGGGGAGGGCGTTTGAAAGTGGTAGAGCGGCTCAGCTGCAGACCAGAACACACCGCCGCCCGCGAGCAGGGTGCAAATCAAGACAGCGCACCAATCGAAAAATTTCAGACTTGGCTTCGCTGTTGCTCCCCCAAGCCGTAGTTTCCCTACCGGACTGATTGCAATGGCCAGGGCGATCAGGAACAGCAGCATCACCATCCATTGCCACAGCCCACCGAGCGAATGGCTGACGATGGTTTTGCCGGTTTCCGTGAAGTGCTTCGCTAACGCCAGATCGATGGCGGAGACCAGCAGGAAAATCAGCAGTGGGATGGCACCAACCCAAAGGGGTGGCTGGCTCAGCGAGGAGCGTTTTGTCGTGGGGGATTCAGACAAAGTTGTTCAGAAGAAAGGGTTTAGGCGCGGACAGCGTCGCGTTGATGGCTCCAGCAGGAGATATCGGCTGCTGGTTGTTCACCGCTAGCAAGACGGGCTAGCGAATCACCAATGAGCGGCGCAAATTTGAACGATTGGCCGGATCCACCGGCAAACAGGCTCAGTTTGGGGGTGAGACGATCCAATACGAAATTCACATCGCTCGTCATCGAATAGGGGCTCATCACCGTTTCCACCCGCTCTTGCACGCCGTCCAGTTCGTTAAACAGGAAGGTGTCCAGGAGCTCCAGGAGGCGGGCCGGCGCTTCGGTGCACATCGCATTGGGTTCCGCGACGCGGAGCTCCTTGGGAGACCAGTCGATCCCGGCTTTGATGCGAGGACGTCCGTCAGCTGTGGTGCTGAGGGAGGGGAAGCCGTAATAGAGGCCTCCGTCATCGCCGCGCTCTTTTTGGAAACAAAACCACTGGGGGTAGCGGCTAGCGAGAGCTGGATCCACGGTGTAGTGGGCCCAAAGCATCGGCCAGATTTCCAGTTTGGGAGCCAGCCCTAGAGGGGTCAGCAGGAGTTGACTCCAAATGCCGCAGGCCACAACAACGTGTCCTGCACTGATGTGCTGACCGCCTTCGAGAGTGACGCCGCCGCCGTCAGCATCAATGCTGCTAACAGGGCTGTGCTCAACGAGCTGATGGCCTGCTGTACGGGCGGTGCGCACCCAATGGGCAATGACTTTGTCGCTGCGGACGGCACCAGCGGTGGGTTCGAATAGTCCGGTGAAATCGGCTTTAGGTTTCAGCGGGAAGCGCTCTGCGATCTGAGAGGCACTTAGGGCTTCATAGGGGATGCCCTGATCATCCATCACTTTGCGCGCTCCGGGGATTGATCCTTCGATCGTCTCCTCATCCCAGCTTTCTCCGTAGAAGAGAAGTCCATGGGTGTCGCGCAAAATTTCCCCTGCATGGGTCTCCTCTTCTCGCCAAAGGCGATTGGCTTCCTGAGCGAGACGGCAGAGCACCGGGTCGGAATACATCTCCCGGAACATTCGGGTCTCGCCGAAGCTGCTGGCTCGCGCATGGGCCAGGGTTTTGCCTTCAAGAAGAATGACGTCGCTGATTCCTCGGCGCGCGAGTGATGCGGCACAGCTGAGGCCGGCCATACCGCCCCCGATGATCACCACTGCTGCGCTGGAGGGGAGAGAGGTGGAAGTCATGCGGCCATTCCGAAGCTGAGTCCTATGGGATCTTTACCGCTGTGGGCGGCAACTTCAACCAGAGCGTCACTGACAGTGAGACCATCTCCCCGTTGTTTTAAGAAATCAGTGGAGCGCTGACGCACTTCGTGGCGAACAAAGTCGTACACCTGCTGTGGTGTGGCACTGCCCCAGGCCTTTGGAGAGAAGCGCTCGATCGAGTCGGCAATGACGGCGCCTGCATTCACGAGTGGATCGGGTAGGACGCGGATGCTGCGATGACGCAGATCATCGGCTATTTCGGGCTTCTGGAACGGAGCATTGGCGGCTGGGACGATCGCTTTGACCTGCAAAGCACTGGCCATCTCCGGGTCGATTAGACCCGAGATAGAGCAGGGCAAGAGGAGGTCGAGTTCCTGGTCCCACCACGGGCTGTTGGGGGGAAGGGGTGTCGCGCCTGGAAGCCCCGCACGCTCTGGATCCATGTCAACGGTAAAGACGTCCCAGCCGTGCTGGATCAAGGTTTTCGCCACCGTTCCACCCACGGCTCCACATCCGTGTACCAGGGCTCTGCCTGGCTTCGCTTCTGTAAGAGATTGTGCGAGAACCGCCTCAACGGCTCCCACGGTTCCAAAGGCGGTGGCGGCGCTTGCATCCACGGGGCTTCCGACAGCCGCCAGAACATGCGGTGTGAGCGACATCAATCGCTCCATGTCTTCCAGGCTTGTGTTGAGATCACAGCCGGTGATCATGGCGCCGTTCAAGGATTGGAGGAGGTCAGCGGTGACGCTGATCAACTCATCTTTGACAGAGGCGGGCTCCGCAGCCCTGGCGACAATTTTGCCGCCAGCGAAGCCCGTTCCGTAGAGGTCGTGCTTGTGGGTCATCAGGCTGGCCAACCGGTGCCCATCAGCGATGCAGGCTTCATCACTGGAATAATTGAGCAGCCGCAGGCCGCCGTTAGCGGGCTTGCCGGTATCGCTGCTTTCGGCCACCACGAACACCGAAAGATGATCGGAGACATGTTGAGCCAGCACCGACACCTCAGGGGTGCCGGCGGATTGCAGAGAGGCCATGGTCATCAGGCCACACGCTCCATGATCTGGTGGTGCTCCACGTAATCGAGGCTCCACTCCTCTGGAGACGCTGCGATGCGCTCCTTTAGACGCTCATAGACGAGATCCGCTGTTTGATCCCCAGCGACGGAGGCAAAACTGTGGCGGCTCCAGCTACGGATGGTCGCCATCAGTCCCTCAGCGAAAGATGCTGTGTCAGCGTCTTCGTTCCAACGCTTGCGATAAGGGCAGGGCACGTGAACGGTGCGCTCGTCAACGAGCCTGAGGCCATTGATATAGGCCGCTGAAGTCTTGTCCTTCAGGGGGGCCATGAACTCCTCTGGAGACTTGTAGAAGTTCAGGATCGTGCCCTTGCGGTAGATCTCTTCGCTGATCACCCCTTCATCAGCCAGGCTGCGCCAGATCTGATGCAGCTGGTCGTGAACGTTGCGAGTCACCCCACCGTTGTGCCCCAGGTATCGGCCCTCCTCGTCACGGGACAAATTCACGGTGAGCAGGCGGCCTCCCACGGCGAGCTCCGCGCTGCGCAGTTCGAGAACGCTGGCCCAATCCTTCATCGCTTGAGCGGTGAAGCGCTCTAGGGCTTCTTTGTCGTCTGAGGCGAGCACGTGGGTGTGCGTGTTGAGGGGGCCAGGGGATTCACTCAACCAATGCATGGCTGTGGCTGAGAATCCGAAACTCACGGTTTCAGGGGCCACCAGGGGCTCATAAAAGCTGCGAGCACTCACCAGCACGGTGGGATTGGGGGGGCGCCCCAGTTGCTTAGCGATATTTTCGGCCAAAGCAACGTTGTCGTTGCTTGGTAGATCGTTGCCAATCAAGGTGAGATGGGCTTTGGGCTGGCGTTTGTGGAGCCGATCCAAAACCTGGGACCACAGTCCAACAGCGGTGCCACCGTCGGCAGCGCCGTAATCCATCAGCACGTAGCTGGAATCATTCGTTAATTGATCAACACAAGTCAGGGCCCAGTCCGAGGCGGCATCGATGCAGAGGCGTGCGCCCTCGGTTTGCGCGCTGTAACCCGTGGTCATGGCGATGGCCATAGACCTCGTCAGTAGCAAGGGGCACCGTACAGGGTTGTTCTGTAAGTGGTTTGGCGTTGTGCTCGCGTCTTAGCTTGGGATGTTGGCGAGAAGCTTCTCCAGCTCTGGCTTTAGCAGGGCAAAGGCGCGACCTCGATGCCCGTGTTGTTTTTTGTGATCCAGAGTCATTTCAGCAAAGGTGAGTCCACTGTTTTTGACCTCAAACACCGGGTCGTACCCGAACCCTTGCGTCCCCCGAGTGCTGAAGGTGATCGATCCTTCGCAGTGACCCTCCACTGCTGCTAACACGCTGCCGTCAGGTGCTGCAATACACAGCGCCGCACTAAAACGCGCCTGGCGGTCGTTGCGATCTCCCAGCTCTCTGAGCAGTCGTTGAATGCGTTCGGGGTCGGAGTCTGCGTACCGCGCCGAATAAACCCCCGGAGCACCACCTAGTGCATCCACGCTCAGGCCTGAATCATCGGCGAGTGCCCAATGGCCAGTGGCTTCTGCAACAGCCCTGGCCTTGAGGAGGGCGTTGGCGCGGAAGGTGATTCCGGTTTCTTCCACCTGGATCCCCTCGGGTTGAGGATCCACTTGCAGGGGCAACTGTTGTAGCAGGTTCGAAAACTCTCGGATTTTGCCGGCATTACCGCTGGCAATCACCAGAACGCGCTTGGTCATATGGCGGCGGCAAAGGTGCGGGCCCAGCTCAGAACCTCCTCGACCCGCGACGGGCTTGGCGCTTCGCAATACAGGCGAAGCAAGGGCTCTGTTCCAGAGAAGCGCAGCATCAGCCAATGGCTTGGGCCGAGCCTGAGTTTGACGCCGTCTGTGGTGATCACCTCGAGCACAGGACATCCAGCGACTTCCTGGGGAGGCGTGTTAGCCAAAAGGGCTTCCAGTCGGCGGCGGGAGTCCATGTCGGCGAGGCGGAGATCGAGGCGGTCGTAATGGGCCTCTCCACCACACCGCTCTTGGATGGTTTTCATGCGCTCGCCAAGGGGTTCCTTCCCTTCCACCAACGCTTCGAGCACGAGCACGGCGGCAAACAGGGCGTCCCGTTCTGGCAGGTGCATGCCAAATCCCACGCCCCCGGACTCCTCTCCGCCGATCAACACCTCTCCGGCCAACATTTCAGCAGCGATGTACTTGAAGCCAACAGGCAGTTCAAGAACCTCCCGGCCCAGATCTTCCGCAACAAGGCGCATGAGGTCGGAGCCGCTCACCGTTTTCACCACCGACCCAGGCAGATTTTTGGCACGAGCCAAGTGATCGATCAGCAGTGGCATCAACTGCTGGGTGCTGCAGAACCGTCCGTTTTCATCCACGGCGGCAATGCGGTCGCCATCGCCATCAAAGACCAGTCCAACGGCATGGCGGCCCGCAGCTTTTGAGGCTTTCACCGCTGCAATCAGTTCCCCTAGGTGAGGGGCCAGGGGTTCTGGTGCACATCCACCAAACAGGGGATCACGGTTGGTTCGGATCTCAGTGATCAGATCCTTTGCGGCGTCTCCCAAGAGGTCTGCGACGCAACCGGCTGCCGACCCATGCATGGGATCGACAAACACATGAAGGCCCATGGCCCGCAGACCAACGGTCAAAGCCTGGAGGTCAAATTTGGTTCGCAATCCTGCGAGATGTTCTCCGCGTCCATCAAAGCGTTCGCTGGTGCCAGCCACCGGCACCGTGATGCCTCCAGCTGCCAGCCGTCGCTCCACTGCTGCTGTGAAGGTTCCCTCAACCGATCCACCAAAGGGGCCTTTGATTTTCAGGCCAAGCCATTCCGGAGGGTTATGGCTGGCCGTGATCACCAGTGCTCCGAGTGATTGGCGCTCCACGACCGCCCAGCTGCAGGCTGGTGTGGGAACGGCCGTATCGGTGAGAAGCGGTTCCAGGTCGCAGCCGCGGACGGCTGCCGCCACGACTTCGGCGAGTTCAGGGGCGAGGAAGCGGCGGTCATAGCCGATCACCACTGTGCGGCTGTTTAAGCCTTCAGGTGCCTGGTGGGCGAGCTCCTGGGCTGCCGCGACGGCAACAGGAAGCAATCGCTCCACAGTGATATCCACCCCCAAAATTCCCCGCCAACCATCGGTACCAAACCGGATCGGGGAGGCATCCAGTGGGAGAGGGGAAGACACCATGGGTTGCAATCGATGCACAGGATCTAGCAGCTGGCCGCCTTACCGTCGGTTGATGGGTGCCACCCCTCACGCTGACAAGCCACTCACGGACAGGTTGCTGCGGAGCTGGGTGCGCTGCCGTAGGAGAGCATGGCTCGACCGCCATGCCAATCCAGGAGATCGCCTTTACACCGCGCATCGCACCTTGCAGCTGGATGACCAACAGCGCGGTTTTGTGGCCTTGCTGTCGGGAAAGCCAGGGCACGGCCAGGCCGCTTGCGAGCGAGGAGATGCCGGTGTTGTCGGGCTGAGGTTGCGCGGGACCCTTCTGGACGACTCAGCCCTGAAGGGTGCGGCTCTAGAAGCCCATCCGCCTCTGCTTGAGAGGGTGACAGGGTCGAGTCGCTGGGGGGACTTTGCCTATCGGCCCGTGATCGCTCGGCAGGGACGCCGATTAACCCGAGAACACCGATTGCAGCTTGCCTTGGCTGGACGCTTGTTGGCTGAATTTCAGGGTGGGCCCGTGCTTGATGGCCTTGCGGTGGCAGGCTCAGGGCGACGGTTGGAGCGTGAGCGCTTACCGCTTGGCAACAGCTTGAATCGCCAGCTCGACGACTCTCTGCTGCGATTGTCGGCCGACCTGAACAGAACCGATCCGCCAGCGTTGACGGCAGATCGTCGCAAGTGCACGCTCTGTAGCTGGCGGGGTCTCTGCAATGACGTTGCTTCTCAAGAAGGGCATCTCAGTGAAGTGAGTGGGATTGGCGCCAAAAGGCGGGAGATGCTTCAAGAGATCGGGATCAATAGCCTTCAGGCTCTGGCCGCAGCCAACCCCAAGGATCTCGCTGGGCAACTCAAGCGCTTTGGCGAGCAGCATGCAGCGATGGCGGCCCCTTTGGTGGCCCAAGCTCGTGTTCAACGCGATGGGGTTGTTGAGCGTCTCGATGCGCTCCCTGCCTTACCTGAATTGCTGAATGCTCCAGGGGTGTTGCTCTACGACATCGAATCAGATCCGGATGCGCGCGATGACTTTTTGCACGGATTTGTCCGCTTACCCAATCACGGGTTGCTTAATGACGGAGTCCCTAGTTGGGATCTGACGCGTGCCACCTACCACCCGCTGCTGGTGCTTCAAGAGCATGGTGAGAAACGTTGCTGGCAAAGGATCCAGCGATTTCTTGCCACCTATCCCGATTGGATGATCCTTCATTACGGCGAAACCGAGTCGCTGGCCCTGTTGCGCATGGCCGAACGCCAGGGTGTTTCAGACAAAGAACAGCAAGCCCTGCGGGAGCGGTTGATTGATGTGCATGCCCGCTTGCGTGCCCATTGGCAACTCCCCCTCAGCAGCTATGGCCTCAAGGCCGTCGCGGGCTGGAGAGGATTCAAATGGGGCCAGTCAGGGGTCGATGGAGCAAGGGCTCTGTTGTGGTGGCGTCAGTGGCGGGGTGAAGGAGTCAACGCGCGCGGCTCTATCCATGCCTTGCGTTGGATTCTCACTTACAACCGCGATGATGGCTTGGCCACATGGGCGGTGGCCCAATGGTTGTTGAGTGGTGATCAACCCAAGGCCTAAGCGCGTGAGGGTGGCTCGGAAAAGGCCTGCGGTTTGAACAGCTGAATCGATCCTTGATCGCCGTCGAGGCTGAGTTGGGGGTCTGCCAATGCTTGTCGGCGCACCAGGGCGAGGCCAATCCACTCCTGAGGCGTCCCTTCAGCAGAAGCAATCTGAACAGCGGAGGTGATGACACCAGCGCGGTCCCCTTGGCGTCGCAGCACAGTGCCCGGCTGAGGGACTGACCCTTGAAGGTCGCTGGAGAGGGCACGCCAACTCCGTAGTTGTTGTTTAACTTCCCCTTTGGAAGCCAGCTTTGCCACCGTTTCCTGCCCCAGATAACACCCTTTATTGAGGTGCACCCAGGGGGAGAGGCCCAGTTCAAAGGGATTGGTGGTTCCATCCAATTCACCAGCACTAAGAGGCCATCCCTGTTCCAGGCGCCAACGATCGAGTTGGTTGCTGTTGGCGGCCTCACTGCTGGGGAATCGATCGCTTTGGTTCGGCTCATCCTCTGTCCAACACACGTTGACCGGCTCCATTGGCTGGCCTTGAACCAGGAGCTCTTGTCTGCGTTGTTGTCGGGTCCCCTTGAGGCGGACGCGGTCGGCGGGAAAGATCACGCGATCGAACCCTTGGCTAACGGCATCCACCGCACCAGCCAGAACGAGCACATCAGCGCCTGTGGCATCCATTCGGATTTCAAGCAGGGCCTGCACCCGTCCGGTTGCATCAAGCCAGCAGGCCGGGAGGGGATCGCCCTCCTCAGCCTGCTGGACGTCGGCACTGGTTTGACCTTGAAGGAACGTGCGACTGCCACTCCCCTCGAGTCGCAGCACCGGGAAACTTTGATCCCAAAGGAGCCTGCTCATGCTTGGAGCTCACGGGATTTGGCGGCCACCTTTTCCAGGCGATACAGGCTCTGTAATTCAAGGCCAGCAGCTTGCATCGCAGCAGCCCCTCCCTCTTCACGGTCAACAATCGTCACCACCCGATTCACGGTGTAGCCAGCAGCTCGGAGTTGTTCAACAGCCTTGATGGATGACCCACCGGTGGTGACCACATCCTCAAGAACGGTGACGAGCGCGCCCTGCTCTGGCAGGGGACCTTCTAGCCAGGCACCTGTGCCGTGGCCTTTGGCCTGCTTACGCACGATCAGAGCATCAAGAGAGCGTCCTCCCTGGGCGGCAGCAAGGGCGACGCCACTTACGAGCGGATCGGCTCCCAGGGTGAGGCCGCCAACGGCTGCCGCATCGGCTTCCACCAGAGCCAACATCGCTGGGCAGAGCAGGGCTAGGCCTGAGCCGCTCAAGCTGACCGGCTTGCAATTCACGTAGTGATGACTGCTGAGACCGGACGCAAGGGTGAAGTTGCCATGGCGGTAAGCCTCTTTCGCTAAGCGTTCCAGCAGGGGGTCGTGTTCAAAACGTTGAGACATCGGGGCTGGTGCGCAGCGAATCCTTTGCCTAGTTTGCGCGCAGTTGTGACGGTTTTTGTGCGCAGGCTCCCTTTTGGTGTTCTGGTGATCATGGCCCCACTCGCTCTGTGGCAGGCCGATCCTGCTGATGCCAATCCTGTGGTTTGCCTCACGAGCCTTGAAGCTCCTGCGCCTTCAGGTGGTGGTGGCGAGGTCGGTGCTCCTGTTGAGGTGAGTCGTTGCGGCCCTGTCAAAACCACCGACGTGCTGGTAACGGAGCGGTTTTATACCTGGACGGCACCCTTCGCTCGTGGTGTGGATGTGATGCACCAGATCACCGATCTTCTTGGCATTGCTGTTGCGGGGCCTGAGGGCAACAGGGTGATGGGATTTGGCTTCCCCGATCAGACGATTGTTTGGGATGGATCTGCCTTGCAATCCACCTATCAGGTGTTGCTGGAGGAGCAAAGTCCTGCGATTCCGTGGCGCACGGTGGATATTTCCAACGGATTCACGAGCAGCTTGGCGGAGGAAGCTCAGGTCAGAATGCCAATCAAGCGGGATGATCCACCCTCAGCACCCATTCGTGCCTTGTGGTAATTCCGTGATAACGCGGGGGTCTAGCAATCTGGTGAATGCAGCGAACTCATAATTCGCCTTAGCCGAGTTCGATCCTCGGGACCCCCATTCATTCTTGACTCATGCGCAACCTGCTGCTGATCGCGCTTTTGGTCTTACCGGCGTTTTTTGCAGCGGCTGAAGTGTCACTGCTGCGTTTGCGTCCGAGTCGAGTCCATGAACTCCGTGAAGAGGGCCAGCCCGGTGCTCCAGCGGTCGAGCGCCTCCAGCGCCGGATGAGAACAGCTCTGCTGATGACCCAGTTCGGGACCACCTTGTCGTTGGTGGCGCTCGGTTGGATTGCGAAAGGTTTTGGTCAGCGTTGGTGGCCGATGGAAACACCAGCCGGCCGTTGGTGGGATCTGGCCTGGTTCCTTGTGTTGGTGGTCTTGGCCACGCTGTTGTCCGGGCTGCTCCCACGTGCTCTGGTGCTCAGCCGTCCGGAGCCGGCTGCCTTGAAATTGTCTCCGGTGTTGGAAACCACCATGCAGGTGTTGCGTCCCCTGCTGTCTTCCCTGGAAGTCATCGCCTCACTCCTGCTTCGTCTTGTGGGCCTGAAGCCTCGCTGGGATGCACTCGTGCCGGCACTAACAGCCGGTGAGTTGGAGACCTTGGTGGAGAGTGGGGGGGTCACGGGCCTACGGCCGGATGAACGCAACATCCTTGAAGGGGTGTTTGCATTACGGGATATGCAGGTGAGGGAGGTGATGGTTCCTCGCTCGGGGATGGTCACCCTGCCGGTGGAGGTGCGTTTCGCAGAGTTGATGGAGGCTGTTCACCGCACTCGGCATGCGCGTTTCCCTGTGATTGGGCAGTCGCTGGATGATGTCCGTGGCGTGCTGGATTTACGCCGTTTAGCGGAGCCCATCGCCCGTGGTGAACTGCAAAAAGATTCCGCTCTAGAGCCTTACTTGAGTCCTGCCGAGCGGGTGCTGGAGACCAGCAACCTCGCTGAATTGCTTGCGATTATTCGATCTGGGCATCCTCTGCTGTTGGTGGTGGATGAACACGGGGGCACCGAGGGATTGGTCACGGCCGCTGACCTCACGGGTGAAATTGTTGGGGATGAGCCAGAGCATGAAAGTGCCGAGCCCGATCTGCAGGCGATCGAGGGCCAGGAGGGTGCCTGGCTGGTTGCTGGTGATTTGGAGATCTTGGAGCTCAATCGCCAACTCGACCTTGACTTGCCCGAGGCCTCGGAACATCACACGCTTGCTGGCTTCCTTTTGGAACGGTTACAGCACATTCCTGCCGCTGGAGAAGCGCTGCGGCACAACGGAGTTCAATTTGAAATCATCACGATGAGAGGCCCTCGTATCGCTCAGGTGCGACTGCTGATGCCTGGTGTGACGAACCTATGAAGCGGTCAGAGCTGTTGATCACCGATAATCAGATCTGACCTGCATTCCCTCCGATGACCGACCCTATGGTTCCGGTAAAGGTCGGAGTGATCGGAATCGGCAACATGGGTTGGCATCACGCCCGTGTGCTCAGCCTTTTGAAGGACGCGGATCTGGTGGGCGTCTCCGATCCGGATGCCAAGCGCGGAGCGTTGGCAAAAGACCAATTTAATTGCCGTTGGTTCGCGGATTACCACGACATGCTCTCTGAGGTCGAAGCGGTTTGTATCGCTGTGCCGACCCTGCTTCACCATGCCGTTGGTTTGGCCTGTTTAGAGGCTGGGCTGCACGTTTTGATCGAAAAGCCGATTGCTGCCAGCCAGGAGGAAGCGGCTTCGCTCAGCGAGTCGGCAAGCCGGGTGGATCGGCTGCTGCAGGTGGGGCATATCGAGCGCTTCAATCCTGCGTTTCGTGAGTTGACCAAGGTGGTGGCGAATGAGGAAGTTGTCGTGCTGGAAGCCAGACGTCATAGCCCCCATTCCGATCGAGCCAATGATGTTTCGGTGGTTCTTGATTTGATGATCCACGATTTGGATCTTGTCTTGGAACTCGCAGGGGCATCTGTCGTGCATTTGTCAGCGGCCGGCGGACGTAGCTCTGAAGGGCCGATCGATTACGTCAACGCCACACTTGGATTCGACAACGGCGTGGTGGCCAGCCTCACGGCTAGCAAAATGAGCCATCGCAAGATCAGGAGCTTGAGTGCTCACTGCCGTGGAAGCCTTGTTGAAACGGATTTTCTGAATCACACCTTGCATATTCATCGGCGTGCCCACGAGTGGTACTCGGCTGATCACGGCGAGCTGTTGTATCGCAATGATGGTTTCATCGAAGAGGTGAGCACCACTTCGATTGAGCCGCTATACGCCGAGCTGGAGCATTTCTTGCAGTGCGTTCGAGGGCGTGAAACCCCCGCCGTAGATGGCCAGCAGGCTTCTCGGGCTCTCTGCCTTGCCGACTTGATTGAGCAGGCTGTGGAGCGTCCAGGAGTTGGCATTGCTCTCGAGGCTCCAATTTGATTTAAAGCAGTCCTTCTTGTTGGACTAGCTCTCGAAGCGCTTCGATTTGCCACCGGCGGCATTGCGCCGGAGAGGCTTGGTAAAACTGTTCCCAAGCCGCGGCTTTGTGCTGGCTGTAGGTTTCGATGTCTTGTTGGGGATGGGTGCTTTGCCAGCCCACCCGAACGGCATGACCAATCACCACATCGAGTGCGATGTCGTCTTCAAAGCGCATGTCTGGGTTGGTCGTCGTGAAGGCCATCAGTGAGAGCAGGCTTTCTGTACAAAGTTGGCGGTATTCAGCGGCTTCAATGCGACTGAGCAGGTGCTCGACCTGAATGGCGAAATTGCGTTCTCCTGGTGTTTTTTCCAGCACCAAGGAGCTGGTTAGCCGGTTGCGCCGCTCCAATTTGTCACCGATCACAAGGCCGCGGCAGTGATGCAGTAAGGACCAGATGCCGGCATAGAACTCCTTCGGGACTTGCTGCAGGGAGCCCAGTCGCATGCGGTGTTGCAGCCAGTCCGATCCGCTGGGTCGTTCCTCAAGGGGCTCAGGCACGGTCCACTGCACATGTCCGCGCAGGTGAAGCAGCTCTCGTCGCTGTAGGGCTGCTCGAGCGTGGTCGACGTCATTGAGCAGGGCTTGAAGGCGCAAGCTGATCCCATGCGGGGCTTCGCTGCACAGGGCTTCAAAGGCTTCGTCCTGGCTTAGTTGGCGTTCGGCCGCGAGTTCTGAGGTGAGCAGAAGCAGGAGTTGACCCAGCTGCAGGGTGAGCGTCCCCTTGAGTTTTTCCGGTTCTCGACGGGCAAGGCCATCAAGAGCCACCAGCAACTCCTGTTGCAACATGCGCTCACGGCCGTCATTGCCACAGGTGCGTTCAATCAGGGCAGCGATCGCCGGGCTTGAAGCCGGGGCGCTGAGGCGGGAGTCGCTGGTGTAGTTCCTTCCCACAACCACTTGTTTTTGGCGGCTGAGCAGGTCGATCACAGCATCCTCGAGTTGGGGATGGACGAGCCCCATCGCGCCTGCGCAGCGGCGAGCTACGTTCCAGTCCTCCTGGCTGAGCCCGCGGTGGTAAATCTCCTCCAGCAGGGTGATCAGCTCAATCGGTGTCCCCTTCGGACCGCTGAGAATTGCTCGGTAGCCGAGTTGGCGTTTCAGCAGTTCAAGCACTTCGGCTTGTTCTCGGAGTGAATGGCTACTCCAGAGACGATCACGGAGTTGAGCGAGGGGGATGTCATCGAGCTCCTGCTCCTGGGCTGCGGTGAGGTCACTGAAGTCGGTGGAGTCTTGTAAATAACGCGCTGCATCGCTGCGTTGATGGGCGTTGCTTCTTGCTGTTGTGGCTGGCAGAGTCACCCACTGAGCGCTGTGGGCGAGTGTTTCAAGGTCGCTGAAGCAAACGGGAACATCTTCGAGCCGTCCTGAGTGCAGACGCGTTGTGAGATCCATCAGCAGCTCTGGATTGTTCTCCAGAAGAGTGGCTTCAATCGGGATCAGTAAGAGCGGTGAACCCTCTCCGCGCCAGTGCCGCTGCAGCAGGTGCAGTTCATTGAGGACTGATTCCATGAGCTGGCGTGGGTCATGACTGACGAAAAAGGTGTCTTCTTCCAAGACAGCCGGTAGGACGGCAAGCTGCTCGTCGCCCTGTCGATAGAGGCGGGCTGTGTCCGAGGTGTCGGCTCGGAGCATCGGCAGACCGCTCAAGCGGAGAGCCTCATCTCCTCCGACGGCGCTGAGACGATCGTTGAGGTTGCTGGATGGCACCACCTGGATAGGGCAGGTCTGTGGATCGCTCACTGGTAACCCGTGTGCTTTGAGTGCAGCTGCGAGTGCGCTGCTGCTTGGTGCAAGGGCAACCAGGACTTGTTCGGCGCCGATCTTGGCCTGAAATCTGCGGCCGCAGGGATCAAGGTCCGCTGGCTCGATCAGTCCTTCCATCAACATCTCCCCAAGCCAGGCAAGGCTCTGGGTCCACAGCAGAGGCACGTTGTCGTTAGCCAGCCGTTGTTGGCTTCCCGGTGCCCGTCGTTCGAGTTCTACCGCACTGTCTGGAACCAAATAGAGCTCTGGGTAGAGCTGTTGGCCATGGCGTTCGACCTGCAGGATCTTGAGCCTTTCTTGCCAGTAATGCGCGTCGGTCCAACGCTCTTCACAGCAGGCTGTGAGCTGCTCATAGGCCAGGAAGAGAGGCCATTCCGATTCCACTCCTTCGAAGTTGACCAGTTCGGCCCGTTCGTAATGCAGTCGACTGACGTCTTCGACAACGGTTTGATGACCGTCCCGGCGGAAGCGTTTGTATCCGTAGGGGCCTCCTAGCTCACGTCGGATCCGCTGGACGGTTCGCTCCACCAGGTCTCGCTCCTCCACCGCCCAGGCCGGGTAGCCGATCACGGAGAGACAAGCGCTGTCGACTTCTTTGCTAGCGGATTCCCTTGGCAGAAGTCCTTGGAGTGCCCGCCGTAAGCGGACGACAGCACCTTGAGGCACCAGCACCTGCACCGATCCATCGCCGTGGGAACCAAAGAGATCCACGCCATCGAGGGCCTCTAGTGCCGCTTTGGCCATGCCAATGGAGCTGGCGTTGCGTTCGGGTAAACCTTCATTCCCCTTGTCCCCACGCTCCCAGATTCCGTAGTCGGGCACGCGGTAGGCCCGGGCTACGTAGTACACGAGGTTTTGGATGAACGCCACTTCGTGGCGGTTGCGAATCACGGCGAGCCCGCTGCGGCTGAGTTGGGCTAGCTGCAATAAAAACAGAGATGTCGCATCAAGCTGAAGATGCCCCCAGCCGTTATCGGCAACAACCTGATCGCCATTGGTGCTGTTGTATTTGGCATGCAAGGCATCGAGTGGATCGAGGCTGTACTTAAAGCGCTCCACTTTTGAGGCTTGGCGCATCATGCTGTTGAGCAAACCGCGCATCAGTCCCAGCACCCGTTGTTCGAGTTCCCAACTGCGTTGGGTGGAGCCCCCGTGATGGCGACGATGGGCGATGGCCAGGCCCCAAACGCACTGAATCGAGTACACGCAGTCGCGAACCCAGGCGTCTCCGTAATTTCCGTGCACGGTGTTTGCTGTGCTGGCTGGAAGCAATCCACTCACTGGATGCTGACGTTGTAGGACCACCGCTTCGATGGCCGCATCCAGGCTCTTTAGTTTTTCAAGCCGTAGCTCGTGGTGCTCCTGAGGGTTCGGATGCGACAAAACCGTGGCCTTCCAGGCGACCGGATCTAGATTCTCCCTCGCAGTCGAGTTAGGGATGGACATCACCAGCACCGGTCCGCGTGATCAACGTCGCTTCCAAGTGCTTGGGGTGCCAGTGGATGCGTGTCGCGATGTCACGGCAGCAGCCATTGGTGTGCATGCCGATGGGGGAGGTCAGATCGTGACCCTGAATGCCGAGATGACGATGGCAGCACGAGCCAACCCTCGCTTGGGCGCCGTGATTGCTGACGCCGATCTGGTGGTTCCTGATGGTGCTGGCGTTGTCTGGGCTCTGCGTTTACAAGGTGTGCGCGTTCGCCGCAGCCCTGGCATTGAGCTGGCGTGGGAACTTCTGGGTTACGCAGAGGCCCATGGTTGGTCGGTGGCGCTTGTGGGTGCTGCGCCGCAGGTGATGGAACGATTATGTGATCGCTTGGTGGTGGAGCGCCCGGAATTGCGCCTAGTGCTGGCGCAACATGGGTATCTCAGCCAGGAAGATTGGCCAGAGCTCGAAGCAAGCTTGTGCGAGCTCAACCCTGATTTGGTGCTTGTGGCTCTCGGAGTTCCCCGTCAAGAACTTTGGACGCAGCGTTTAAAAGCGGCTCAAACCGGTGTGTGGATGGGTGTTGGTGGCAGCTTTGATGTCTGGTCTGGCCTCAAGAAACGAGCGCCAAAATGGACCAGCCGTTTCCAGGTGGAATGGCTGTTTAGGCTTTTCCAGGAACCAAGCCGCTGGAGGCGTTATCTCGCGCTACCCCAGTTTGTGTGGGCTGTTTTGGTCAGCGGAAGCCGACTGAAGCCTGCCAAACAAAAGCAAGCAACAGGAAAAACAACGGAATGATCGGCAGGATGTCGATCAGCGGACCGAAGGCTTGATAGGCCTCAGGTAACTGGGCCAGCAAATCGAGGGTGTAAGCAGCCATCCCGGCGAATTCATGGTCGGAGCTCGGACGCTACCACGTGTGATGGGCTCTTGAGCTCGGCTCCCACGGAGCGAAATCCTCTGAAAAGCAACCATCACGAATGGCTAGCCCCATCGCGGTGGTGAATCGGATCAAATGGGTGAGGTTATGGATGCTCAAGAGCGTGAGGCCGAGCAGTTCCTCACTACGAATTAGATGATTCAGGTAGGCACGGGTGTGCTGGCGGCAGGCGATGCAGGGGCAGCTTGCGTCTAACGGAGTGTGGTCGTGCCGGAACCGAGCGTTGCGCAGGTTCCAGCGCTCGCCCCCAACCAGTGCCGTGCCATGCCTGCCGAGACGCGTGGGCAGAACGCAATCAAACATGTCAATTCCATTGGCGACGGCGACGGCCATCTCACGCAGGGTGCCAATGCCCATGAGATAGCGGGGGCGATCATCTGGCAATAGGGGTGTGACTTGGCGCACGATCTGATGCATCTCCTCCACCGGTTCACCAACGCTGACGCCGCCGATGGCGATGCCGGGCAGGTTGAAGTCCGCCACCGTTCGTGCGCTGAGATCACGGAGGTGGGGGAAACAACCTCCTTGGACAATCCCGAAGAGGGCTTGATCGTCGCGTTGATGGGCGTCTGCACAGCGGCCTAGCCAGGCGTGCGTGCGCCGGCAGGCCTCCGCGACATCATTTTCTGTGGCTGGATAGGGCGGACATTGATCGAAGGCCATGGCCACATCAGCGCCAAGGCGCATTTGGATCTGCATCGACCGCTCTGGGGTCAGCAAGATGCGGCTGCCATTGCGTGGGTTGCGGAAGTCCACCCCTTCGTCGTCAATGCGGTTGAGGTCGCCGAGGCTGAACACCTGGAAGCCACCGGAATCGGTGAGCATCGGACCGTCCCAGCCCATGAACCGATGCAACCCCCCGGCTTCAGCAACGATCTCCTCCCCAGGTTGGAGATGCAGGTGATAGGTGTTGGACAGCACCATTTGGGCGCCGGTCTCTGCCAATTGGGAGGTGGTTACCCCTTTCACGGTGCCCAGCGTGCCCACGGGCATGAACCGTGGCGTCATGACCGGACCGTGTGGTGTGTGGAAACATCCACAACGGGCGCCCGTGTTGCGGCAAGTGGCCTGAATCTCGAACTGGAACACAGGCCCTCCATGCAACGCATCAATTTACGGTGAGCCGTGTTGGAACATTGGTCGAGGTCATGCCTTCAGCGCCCTCGTGGCTGCGCGATTTAGTGGGTGCCTGGATTTTTTATTCAGTGCTGCCTGCCTGGCCCTGGCCTCAGCCTCGCTTCGAACGCATCGCCCGCTTTGCTCCTTGGATCGGCTTGGTCATTGGTGGCCTGCAGGCGGGATTGTGGTGGCTTTTGTCCGGTTTGGGCTGGCCTCAAGTCGCGGTCGTCCCAGCTGTTTTGGCTTTGGGGTTGTGGCTCACCGGTGGGCTCCATTTCGATGGATTGATGGATACGGCTGATGGTCTCGCTGCAGGACCTGAGCGTTGCCTGGAGGCGATGGAGGACAGCCGTGTGGGTGCCAGTGCTGTGCAGTTGTCAGTGGTGGTGCTGTTGTTGCAGTTCGCTGCTTTGGTGCGTTTGGGCCCCCTGGCACCGATCGCTTTGGTGGTCACGAGCGCGTTGGCAAGGGTGTCGCCCCTTTGGGCGATGGCGCGGTTCGATTATTTGCGGGTGAATGGAACGGCTGGTTTTCACCGCCGTCACCAAAAGGGTCTTGGAGACGCTGTTCCCACCCTCGTTTTGTTGGTGGTGTTGAGCCCATTGAACCCACTGCTCCAGCAGCTGCCGCTCTTGACGGCGCCTCTTTGTTTGCTGAGCGCATTGGTCGCGGCAGAGTGGCTCGGCCGTCGCCTGGGAGGGATGACGGGAGATGGCTATGGAGCTGTTGTGATGCTCAGCGAAACCTCTAGTTTGTTGTTGATAGCCCTGTTGGAGTCTGCGCTTGGCTCGGGGGCAGGCTGAGGAGAAATCCATTTCCGCGGCTTGGGAGGCTTGGGTCGAGCTGGTTTGGATTGGTGTGTAAAACCAGTGCGCCGCCTCGTTCTTCGGCGAGAAGTCGAGCGAGTGCGAGCCCTAGCCCGGATCCGGATTGATCCTTGCTGCTGCTTCCCCGTTCGCCTTTGCGGAAGATCAGCTCTTGTTCTTGATCTGGGATGGGAGGCCCCCCGTCCCAGATCAAGATGCTGTGGTCCAGCAGGCTGAGGCCCAGTGGACAGCCTGTAGGGCTATAGCGGAAGGCATTTTCCAGCAGATTGGCCACGATCTCTGAGACAACGGCATCGTCATTGGGCCGAATCTCCTGAGTCCATGTAGGCCAGTTGGTTGGTGTTTGCCAAGCGCGGCTCTGGAGTGCTGCGGTTGCGGCAGCCCGTTCAATCAGAGGTTGGAGTAATTGTTCGATCGTGAGCCCTGGGCCCTTTGCTTTCATCTGGGGAAGCAGAAGTGGGGCGGGCGCCTCGGGGCCATGTGGCAGGTTCTCTTGACCGATGAGATCCAGGGATGTGATGTAGCGGTCGAGCTGGGCCTGCTCTTGAAGAAGCCCTGTGACGAGTGGGCGTTGGAGATGCTCTGGCCCCAAGCGACGGAGCAGAAGCTGGGCATAGGTGCGCAAGGCTGCCAGTGGGTTGCGCAACTGATGCACCACAAGATTCATCTGTTGGCGTTGCTGCTGGAGCTCGTCCAGTAGACGGCTGCGTTCGAGCTCAAGGCCAAGGCTGTAAGCCAAGGCTGAGGCGCTGGCTTGCAGTCGACGATCGAGTTGGTCGGACCATTCCGATTCGCGGTGCTGCTCTGCCCTCAGAACTCCTAATAAGAGGTCGTCATGGCGCAGGGGAAACCAGTGGCGCTCTGGCGCTGGAATGCGCAGAAGGGGGTCGTCAGCAATCTCGGGGAGTCGGCCGCCATCTTGAGGCCACTGATCCAACATCGTGAAGCTGGGCGCGTCTCCTTCACTGCTTTGCGCGATGTAAACAACGAGTTTGTCCAGAGACGCGTCGCTAGAGAAGCTCTGCAGCTGTTGCTTGACCAGGGTTAGGAACCGGTTGGACAGCTGCATGCGTGAAATTGTGTGCCTGGATACAGCCGGGGCGGCAACCCAAGAGCGGACCGTCTTGCCAATTCAGGAAAAAGTCTTAAGATCAGAAGATCGACCAACGGCGCTCTTCGTTGAGGTGCCGGTTTCCTGTCGATTCTGCTCGGGTTGCACTTTCGTTGCTACCAAGGTTACAGCAGAGGTTGATGTGTCTCTTGTTGTCAGCGGTTTTATGCCGTTGAAAGCGATGGTGTTTGTCGGTTGATCGTGCCGCTTTGGCTGCGCGATCAATCCTCCGATTCGCTGACGTCACGATGCTCTTTATGAGCGTCTCACTTGATCGTTTGCCGCTTCAAAACGGTGCCGGTCTTTCTTGACAGCCCCCTCTCATTCCCTCAAGCAGGGATTTTTGCCCATATGTCCAAAAAACGTAAGAGGATTAGTCGTCGCCGCCTCGCTGGCCAGCGTGTGCTGGCGCATGTGCCGACTCATCATCTAGAAACTGGTGAACACAAGCCTGTGACAGCGGCTCGGCGCTACATCGCCGAGGGCGTTCTCATGCCACCGGCCCTGGTCAACGTCCGCCGTAACGAACACACCACAGACAAATTCTTCTGGGGTGAAAAAGGACTGTTTAGTGCTCAGTACGCCGAGGAAAATCATTTTCTGTTCCCTTCCCTCCGTTCCATCGTTGATCACGTTGGTGAAGAGGTCATCTTTGAAGGCCTAGATCTGGCGTCTGACGATTGGGAGGAAATGGAAGAGTACGAATACGCCTTCGTCTGATTCCCTTTCATTCCAACCCTTGATTGCAAAGCCCTTAAGCGCTCTGAGCTGGTTGATCCAGCCAACGCTCGAGGGCTTTTTTCATTTCAGCTTGAGCCTCAACGGGGATGGCATGCCCATGGTCGAAACTGAAAAGCTCACAGGCTTGATGGCTAAGAGCTAGGTCGTTTTTAAGCGCTAAGGCTGCTGAATGCGGCACGACCTCGTCATGCCGTCCATGCAGAAGAAGCGCAGGTGGGCGAGTAATAGGGGCTTGCCAATGGGGATGGGGATAGGCACTGCATGCGATGAATCCGGCAAGTGGTAAGTCACAACCGGCGGCGATGGCCATGGCACCTCCTTGAGAAAAGCCCAACAGCACCGTTGCTTCCAGTGGGATCTCCGCTGAGCCCAGATTGTTGATGCGTTCTTTTAATTCTTCAACAGCTGCTGGAACGGCGGCCCAGTCGGCCGGGAAGAGGCCATACCACTGTCGTCCTGATCCTTGGGTTTGCAGTTGGGGAGCTTGCAGGGCAACCAACTCGAGTGGTGTCGCGATCGCCTCGGCGAGCGCTTGTCCCAGCGGCATCAGGTCGCCGGCATCGGCTCCCCATCCATGAAGAAGAACCAGGCGTGCCCGAGCCTTCGCTGTGGGTTGGCGGAGCAGATCGGCGGCCATGGCATCAGATGGGCGGTTGCTGCGTAGGTTGGCTCAAGCCCTGTCTTTCGTCCTGCTGCCATGGCTCCAACTGCCTTGCTGAGCGTGTCTGATAAACGGGGGGTGGTGCCTCTTGCTGAGGCTCTCAATCGGCTCCATGGCTACCAACTGCTGTCCAGTGGTGGAACAGCCAAAGTGCTTGAAGAGGCTGGTTTGCCCGTCACACGAGTGGCAGACCACACCGGTGCTCCTGAGATCCTTGGCGGTCGCGTTAAAACCCTCCATCCTCGAATCCATGGCGGAATCTTGGCGCGAAGGGGAGATCCGGCCCATGAGGCGGATCTCCTCGCACAGAAGATCGATCCCATCGACGTGGTGGTGGTGAACCTCTACCCGTTCAGGGAAACCGTCGCAGTCCCCGATGTGAGCTGGGACAGTGCCATTGAGAACATCGACATCGGCGGCCCCACGATGGTTCGCTCTGCTGCCAAAAATCATGCCCATGTCGCGGTGCTCACCAGTCCTGAGCAGTACGACAGCTTTTTGCAAGCGCTGTCTGGATCGGCTGGAGGCGTGGACGCCAATGTGCGCCGGCAATTGGCCTTAGAGGCATTTGCCCATACGGCTGCGTATGACGTCGCGATTAGTCGTTGGATGCAATCTCGTCCAGAGTTGCAACCTGCTGTTGATGCCAACTCTCCCGCCGAAGCCAAAGCTCCAGACGAAGCCCTGCCATGGCTAGAGGCTCTGCCGCTCCGGCAGACCTTGCGCTACGGGGAGAACCCCCACCAAAAGGCGGCTTGGTTCAGCAGCCCTGTGGGATGGGGGGGCGCCAAGCAGCTGCAAGGAAAGGAGCTCAGCACCAATAATCTGCTCGATCTGGAAGCGGCCCTGGCCACCGTTCGTGAGTTTGGATATGGCTCAGACGGCCTTCATCGCGCAGAGCAAGCGGCAGCTGTGGTGGTGAAGCACACCAATCCCTGTGGCGTGGCGGTGGGTGATGGCGTGGCCATCGCCCTTACTCGGGCTCTCGATGGTGATCGAATCAGCGCCTTTGGTGGCATTGTTGCCCTGAATGCTGTGGTGGATCACCTAGCTGCCAAGGAGCTCACAAGCTTGTTCTTGGAGTGTGTTGTAGCGCCTGGGTATAGCCCAGAAGCGCGTGAGATTTTGGCAGCCAAAGGCAATCTCCGCCTCCTCGAATTGGCGCCTGAGGCGATTGATGCGGCAGCTAAAGACCACGTCCGCAGCATTCTTGGTGGTGTTTTGGTGCAGGATCTCGACGATCAACCGATCGATCCCTCCGCTTGGACGGTGGCGAGCCAGCGTCAACCCACTGCGGCTGAAGACGCCGATCTCCGCTTTGCTTGGCAGCTCGTGCGACACGTGCGCTCGAATGCGATTTTGGTCGCACGTGATGGGCAGAGCCTGGGTGTTGGGGCTGGTCAGATGAATCGCGTTGGGTCTGCCCGACTTGCTTTAGAGGCTGCTGGAGAGCAAGCAGTGGGGGCTGTGCTCGCGAGTGATGGTTTCTTCCCATTCGATGACACCGTGCGTCTTGCCGCAAGCCATGGAATTAAGGCCGTCATCCATCCAGGTGGCAGCCTTCGGGATGCTGACTCGATCAAGGCCTGCGATGAGCTTGGTTTGGCCATGGTGCTGACCGGACGCCGTCACTTTCTTCACTAAGAACACGGGCACCTAGTCTCGCTGTACTCGTCCACTCAATGAACTGACCCATGACCCTGCCAGCTTTGCCTTTTGCCGCCAGCTTCATGCACCCCCTAATGATGTTGGGGCTCCTGGCGGCAGGTGGCTATTCCATGTTTCTTGGGATCAAAGCCAAGAAGGTGCGCACAGGCACCCCAGAGCAGCGCAAGGCCCTGCTGCCAGGCAAGTTTGCTCAGCGTCATTACCGCTGGGGAAGCCTGATCCTCGCGGTGATGGTGACCGGAATGATCGGTGGTATGGCCGTGACTTACATCAACAATGGCAAGTTGTTCGTGGGCCCGCATCTGCTCGTGGGCTTAGCGATGACAGGAATGATTGCCTTAGCCGCATCATTGGCTCCGTTCATGCAGCAGGGCAATGTGATCGCTCGTAAAGCTCATGTTGGGCTCAACATGGGCACGCTCACCTTGTTCCTTTGGCAAGCGGTGAGCGGAATGGAGATTGTGAACAAGATCTGGGTGAACCGCTGATCTTGATCAAAAGGCTGCCCGCCTTCTGGGCGGGCAGGTGAGCCCTTGGCTGGCATGAAAATCTTCCTGCACTTTCCAGGTGAGACGCCTAGAAATTTGGCGGACAATCTGGCGCAAGAGGTGATCCCCGCTGGACTGAACAAGCCCATCAGGAAGCAATGTGATCACTTTGGGAAGGTGAATCCAAACAGAGAGATCAAGATCCCAGCTCACAGCAGTGAGCTCTTCAGGGGAGTCACTTGTGCCGTTGTTCTCAAGACTGAGATTGGCCTGGAAATCAACGTCGTAAAGATCAGCTAAGGCTGGATCTTGATTGCTGAGAGGAACCGTACAGATCGCATAATTACCTGCGTTCTGAGGTAGTAAGCGCAATCCGATTGTTGGTTCTACCTCAAACCCGAAGTTGCCAAATCGTCCGAGAGTGAGGGCATAGGCCTGCTCGTCAATGGACTTGACCTCCATGGGCGCTGCACAACGTCGAAACCAGCCTTCGTGCCGATCGAGGTAGGCCCCAACGGTTTGAAAGTCGGCACGCATTTCCATGCGATCGCGAAATTGACTGCGGTAGCAGCGAACTTGACGGCTATCGCTATCGCGCAATGTCTCGGTTGAGGATCTCGTCAAGAGCAGCACGTGTGCAGGTCCCCGGTTGGAGAAGTCTCCATGATGAACCAATGTAAAGGGATCTGGGGATCAGTTTTCGCTCAGGGCGATCAGTCTCTGGATGACATGCTCCACAACCCGATCTGGGGTGGAGGCCCCGGAGGTGATCCCTACGGTTATGGGTCCACTGGGCAGGAATAACTCTTCGACTGTGAGTTCTTCTCCAAGGGGCTTGTGCTCAATCGAGTTGTCCGAGTGGATTCGCTCTGGAGTGTCGATGTGGAAGGAACGGATCCCGCGGGTGACGGCGATTTCTTGCAGATGGGTGGTGTTGGAGGAGTTGTATCCCCCAATCACCACCATGAGATCAACCGTTTCGTCAACGAGCGAGAACATGGCGTCCTGCCGCTCCTGGGTGGCATCGCAGATGGTATTGAACGCTAAAAAATGCTCGTTGAGTTCGGTTGGCCCGTATTTGCTGAGCATGGTGCGCTCAAACAAACGGCCAATTTCTTCGGTCTCACTTTTGAGCATGGTGGTTTGGTTGGCCACACCCAAATGTTCGAGATCACGATCGGGGTCAAACCCTGGGGAGCAGGCCTTGGAGAAGCGTTCCATAAACGATTCTCGATTGCCGTTGCCGAGAATGTATTCAGCGACAAGCCTGGCTTCTTCAAGATCGAGAACGACGAGATACGTTCCTGCAAATGAACTTGTTGCAAGCGTTTCTTCGTGTTTCACCTTGCCGTGAATGATCGACGTGAACGATTGCTTCTTGTGCTTCTCAACGGTCGTCCACACCTTTGAAACCCAAGGACAGGTGGTGTCAACAATGTGACAGCCACGCTCATTGAGAAGTTGCATCTCTTGAACGGTGGCACCAAAAGCGGGAAGGATCACCACATCGCCCGATGCCACACCAGAAAAGTCTTTAACTCCACCCTCCACGGAGATGAACAACACATCCATTTCGCGTAGGTGGTCATTCACTGAGGGGTTATGGATAATTTCGTTGGTAATCCAGATGCGTTCTTGCGGGTAGTGACGTCGAGTTTCGTAAGCCATGGCGACAGCCCTTTCCACTCCCCAGCAGAATCCAAACGCTTCGGCGAGGCGTACCTGGAGTCGGCCATGGGTTAGGCCATAGCCGTTGTCACGGATCGAACCAATCAGGCTGCTTTGGTAAGCCTGTTCCAAACTGCCAGCCACCTCTTCGGCTCGACCGAAGCCTCGCCGGTTGTAGCGATCGGAGTGATGCAGCGAGCGTTTGAAGGCGTGAGTATCCATATCTGTAACGGCAGTGGTTTGACTCTATGGGCTGTCTGGCACTAGCGACTGATCGCAGATGCCAATAAAAAACCCTGTCCCAGGATGGGACAGGGTGAACTGCAGATCAAATGCTGCGAATGAAACGAGTTATCGGCCTGATGACACGAAATCTGGATAGGCCTCCATGCCGTGCTCACCAATGTCCAGGCCTTCAGCTTCTTCCTTCTCGGTGACTCGGATGCCTCCGAACAAACCACCGATCACAGACCAAGCAATCCAGCAGGTCACGATCGTCCAAATGGCATAGGCCGCACAACCCAGTGCTTGGATTCCGAGCTGGCTGATGCCACCTCCGACGAACAAGCCCAGTGGTGAGCCATCCCCCTGGATGTCAAAACCCCAAAGACCAACCACCAAGGTTCCCCAGACGCCACAGACGCCATGGACTGAGAAGGCTCCGACCGGATCATCGATGCCTGATGCGTCAAGAGCTGAGACGGCAAAGACGACGATGATGCCGCCAATCAGACCAGCAACCCAGGAGCCAACAAAGGTGAGGTTGCCGCATCCTGCAGTGATGCTGACCAGGCCGGCAAGGATGCCGTTGATGATCATGGTCAAATCAGGTTTCCCCGACGTCATGGTTGAGATCACGGTGGCTCCGATCGCACCGCCAGCTGCCGCCAATGTTGTGGTTACAGCGACGTAAGGAACCCACTGATCCATTGCGAGCTGGGATCCAGGGTTGAATCCATACCAGCCAATCCACAGAATCAGTGCACCAAGAGTGGCAATGGCCATGTTGTGGCCAGGGATCGCCTGAGGCTTGCCATCAATGAATTTGCCAATACGCGGGCCGAGGAGCATGGCCCCAACGAGTCCAGCCCAGGCTCCAACGGAGTGAACAATGGATGATCCAGCAAAATCGATGAATTCTGTGTCACCAACAGAATTCAGCCATCCGCCATTCCATTCCCAACTGCCTGCAACGGGATAGATGAAAGCGGTGAGAACGAGTGAGAACACCACAAACTCACCAAATTTCACGCGCTCTGCCACGAGGCCTGAAACGATCGTTGCTGCAGTTCCGGCAAAAGCAGCCTGAAACAAGAAGTCAACACTTGGAACGAGTCCAGCTTCCGAGATGAGTTCGGGCGTAACAGCCGGATCGAAAAACAACCCGTTGAAATAGAGCCAGCCTGCGGCTATAGCGTCGCCATACATCAACGAATAGCCAACAAACCAATAAGCGGTTACGGCAAGGGCGAAGACGAAGAGATTTTTAGCAAGAATATTGACTGCATTTTTTTGGCGGCACATTCCGGCTTCCACCATGGCGAAACCGGCGTTCATGAAAATCACCAGGATCGTCGCGACCAGTAGCCAAAGATTGTTGGCTAAAAACGCTGCGTTGAGTTCCGGCATCTCTGCGGCATGAGCCGAGAGGTTGAAAAGGCCAAGCCCGAACAGGGCAAGTGGCACGCAGCCAAGCCACAAGAGCGAGCGATTGGTTTTAAATCCGCGGATGCTTTGAAGGAGGAGCATCGGGCCCTCCAGAAGACTGGCCTCCTGGAGGCGAGATTTGCGCCGCATGTTGGGCGACTCGTAAGCAGTTGTCATAGAAGAAAGCAGGACTGCAAGAGAGCAGGAGCAGATGTCCTTTTCACTACCTAAAATTGCTCGCTAGCGAACACTTTTCAAGTCGTTGTTGCTACCGAATGGGCGTTTCGCAACGTTTTGCGTTTTTTACTGACGGGGATGAACCGGCTGGAGGCCCTCCCAGTTGATCCGATCTTCGTCAAAACTGAAGCGGCAAGGCAGCACTTCCACCCCTGCTGCCATGGCCAACCTGAACAGATCTCCATAGCGGGGATCTGCGCTGTCTCCGGGCGCAAAAGCATTGACATCAGGACGGCTCAGGCAGGGAACTAAGACACCTCGTGCCTCAGGAATGAGTGCCGTGAGCTCCTCCAGGTGCTTTTGGCCCCGTTCCGTCACCGTGTCCGGGAAGAGTGCAACGTCGCCGTGACTCCAGGTGGTGTTTTTGACTTCGACATAAATGGGGCGTTGATCGTCTGCGCTGTCGTCTGGGGTGATTAATAAGTCAATGCGACTTCTGCGATTGAGGCCATAGGGGACCTCGGCACGGATGGTCTTGATCGGGCCGAGCTGGTCTTTGAGTTCACCGGCTTCAATCAGGGCCCGAATCAGTTTGTTCGGCAAAGCGGTATTGATGCCAGCCCAGCACAGCGTTCCGTCGCTGCTTGGGACCTCAGCCTGTTCCCATGTCCAAGCCAACTTGCGCTTCGGGGAAGGGGCATAACGGACCCGGACTCTCCCACCGGGATGGAGCACGCCTTTCATGGGCCCAGTGTTGGCGCAGTGGACGGTGACGATCTGTCCATCGCTGAGCTCCACATCAGCCAGAAAGCGTTTGTAGCGCTTGAGGAGCACTCCTTCGCTGAGTGCAGGAAATTGCAGGATCGACGTGCCGGTCATGGCTGCTGGCTGAATCAGGCCATCGTGGACTGGCACAGGGTTGAGAATGCTGGCTCAGAAGGGCTGTTAACAAACGACGAATGGCGAGATCTCTGAAGCGCATTGCCCTGGTCGTCACCTACGGCACGTTGTTGAGCAAAGTTGGCGGTTTAGTGCGTCAGTTGGTGATTGCGGCAGCCTTCGGGGTGGGTGCCGCTTATGACGCTTACAACTACGCCTATGTGCTTCCTGGATTCCTATTGATTCTTCTGGGAGGGATCAACGGGCCATTCCATAGCGCCATGGTGAGCGTGCTCAGCCGCCGTCCCAGGGAGGAGGGGGCGCATATTTTGGCCACCTTGAACACGATGGTCAGCGCTCTGCTGCTGGTGGTAACGATCGTTCTCGTGCTGGCAGCTGATCCTCTGATTACGTTGGTTGGCCCTGGTCTCAGTCCGGAGTTGCACCGCATTGCTGCAGTGCAACTGCAAGTGATGGCTCCGATGGCTTTGTTGGCTGGTCTGATCGGCCTTGGCTTTGGATCGCTCAATGCTGCTGATGAGTTCTGGATCCCGGCGATTTCGCCGTTGATGTCCAGCCTTGCGCTCATCGTGGGCATCGGTTTGCTCTGGTGGCAGGCGGGCTCTGCGATCTCAACGCCCGCTCTCGCGCTTTGGGGAGGGGTGGTATTGGCGTTATCCACCCTGGTGGGGGCATTTCTGCAATGGCTTCTGCAGCTGCCTGCCCTGATGAAGCAGGGACTGGTTCAGTTACGTCTCGCCTGGGATTGGCGCCATCCCGGTGTTCAGGAGGTTTGGCAGGTGATGGGCCCGGCCACCCTGTCGTCGGGAATGCTGCAGATCAATGTGTTCACCGATTTGTTTTTCGCATCGGGGTTGCTTGGAGCGGCGGCTGGGCTTGGTTACGCCAATTTGTTGGTTCAGACGCCGCTGGGGTTGATTTCAAACGCGTTGTTGGTGCCTCTGTTGCCAACCTTTTCCCGTCTGACGGCTCCGCAAGATCGCCCAGAGCTGATCGCTCGAATCCGTCAGGGCTTGATGTTGTCGACGGCGTCGATGCTTCCCCTTGGCGCCTTATTCCTGGCCCTTGCCACTCCCATTGTGGCGCTGGTGTACGAACGGGGTGCCTTCAATCAAGGTGCGGTGGAGCTCGTAACGGGCTTGTTGATGGCCTATGGACTTGGCATGCCGGCCTATCTCGGCAGAGATGTGTTGGTGCGGGTGTTTTACGCCCTGGGCGACGGCACAACACCCTTTCGTCTTTCGGTTATTGGCATTGGTCTCAATGTCGTGTTCGACTGGGCCCTCGTGGGTGGTCCAACGCCATGGGGGCCTCAACTTCCCTTCAATTTTGGTGCAGCGGGTTTGGTGCTGGCCACCGTGTTGATCAATGTGCTCACCTGCGTCGCCCTTTTGTTGGCCCTGCAGCATCGGCTGCAAGTGTTGCCGTTAAAACAGTGGGGCCTGGATGGTTTGCGCCTCATGGTTGCAGCCGTAGGCGCTGGAATCGTGGCCTGGGGATTGAGCCAAGGAGTGCGTTGGCCTGTTGATCTTGTGGGACGCCTCCTGCAGGTTGGCCTTTCGGGATCACTGGGCGGTCTGGTGTTTATGGCGCTGGGTCAAGCTTTCGATGTCCAAGAGGTTCGCGAGATCAGTCAAGGCCTGACACGTCGCTTTATTCGTCGCTGAGACGGACCTCTCGGTCTTCCCGCACCTGGATCGGTAATTCGAGGTGTTGACGACCGACCAGCTGGGGCCCTTGCACAGAAAGAATGCGCGCTTCAATTCCAAAGTCGCGAAAGGCGGTTTCCATTTCCTGGATGAGAGCTTTCTCAACTTGGGCTTCGGGATCGACAACCTTCCCGATCAAGCGTTCGCCGAGGCGGCCGATCCGTTGCCGGACCACATCGCGGGCGTTGGTGACCTCGATGATCAGCACGGCAGAGTCCAACAACGTTTCAACCTTATCGGCAGTGTCCTTCGAGAATCTCCTCGAGGTCCGAAAGTTGAGAGGACGGCAACAGACGCGCCATCGGTAATCGCGCACTTCCTCCCCCAATCGGTACTTGAACAGCCTCCAAAGCTTGTCGAGCGGCCACAACCGCGCCTTGATCGAGCAGCGCGCTGCATTCAATCGCAAGGGCTTCGGCTAAGCCGGCATCTCCCAAATACAAATGCCATCCAGCCACCTGGATGTAAAGACGGTCCGCCAGCGTGGAGGTGAGGGCGCGTAGATCAGCTGTGTCCAGAGTCATCGTTGTGGAGTCGGAGCGGCTGACTCCATGCTGACTCAGCTTTCGTCCATGTCTGCGTCTTTCCCAGGGCGCAGACGGATCACGACCAGCAGGTGAACAATCAACACCCCCAGCCAAGCTTCACTCCACAGGTCGAGATGGCTCCAGGGGTGGCGCATCTCTTGCACAAACCAAAGGCCGCTATTCACAGCGGCAAATCCCCCGGCGTGGAGGCAGAAATTCACCACCCTGTTGAAATGCCTGTAGGTGGCATTGTTCGGATCGGCGGGTCCGTACCAGCGGAGCGGCATGGGATGAACCTCCTAACTCCGTTGATTTTGACGTGTTGATGCCGGTTGGTTGACGAAGGGTGCCTTGATACGGTCAGATGGTGACTTCCAAGCGCTTGTAGCTCAGCGGATTAGAGCATCTGACTACGGATCAGAGGGTCGGGAGTTCGAATCTCTCCAGGCGCGTTTCTGAAAACTGCCTACAAGGCAGTTTTTTTTTGAAGATTCGTGAGTGCAATGGGCCTGTTCCCTACGATTCATGCATTGATGTTTGAAACGCATGACAGACCGCTCCGCAGCCCCGATTAATGCATCTTTGAAGGCTGCAGACCCTGCCATTGCTGGTTTGATCGATCAAGAGCAGATGCGTCAGGAGACGCATCTTGAGTTGATTGCATCGGAGAACTTCACCTCCAAGGCGGTGATGGAAGCTCAGGGTTCTGTTCTGACGAATAAATACGCCGAGGGGCTGCCCCACAAGCGTTACTACGGCGGCTGCGAGCACGTGGATGCCATCGAAGAATTGGCCATCACTAGGGCGAAGCAACTTTTCGATGCGGCTTGGGCGAATGTTCAGCCCCACAGTGGCGCTCAGGCGAACTTCGCTGTGTTTCTTGCCCTGCTTCAGCCCGGTGACACGATTCTTGGAATGGATCTCAGCCATGGGGGGCACCTCACCCATGGCTCACCGGTGAATGTCAGCGGCAAGTGGTTCAACGTGGTCCAGTACGGCGTTGATCGACAGACTCAGCGCCTTGATATGGAGGCCATTCGCCAGCTGGCTCTGGAGCACAAGCCCAAGCTGATTATTTGTGGTTACTCGGCCTACCCGCGCTCGATCGACTTTGCTGCCTTCCGCAGCATTGCGGACGAAGTGGGTGCGTACCTGTTGGCAGACATGGCCCATATCGCCGGCCTCGTGGCTGCTGGGGTGCATGCCAGTCCAGTCCCTCACTGTGATGTTGTCACCACCACCACGCACAAAACCCTGCGCGGCCCCCGTGGTGGCTTGATCCTTTGTCGCGATGCAGAGTTCGCACGCCGATTTGATAAAGCGGTGTTTCCAGGGTCGCAAGGTGGACCGCTTGAGCACGTGATTGCAGCCAAGGCTGTGGCTTTCGGCGAAGCGTTGCAGCCCGACTTCAAGGCTTACAGCCATCAGGTTGTTGCCAATGCTCAGGCCCTTGCGGCGCGTCTTCAGGAGCGAAAGATTGACGTGGTGAGTGGGGGTACGGATAACCATGTGGTGCTTCTGGATCTGCGCAGCATCGGGATGACCGGCAAGGTGGCTGATCTTTTGGTGAGTGATGTGCACATCACGGCCAACAAGAACACGGTTCCCTTTGATCCTGAGTCGCCCTTCGTGACAAGTGGATTGCGTTTGGGAACGGCTGCTCTCACCACCCGTGGATTCGACGAGCAGGCCTTCCACGAGGTTGCAGATGTGATCGCTGATCGCCTTCTGAACCCTGCGGATGATGCCATTCAGGCGCGTTGTTTGGAGCGAGTCAGTGACCTCTGCAAGCGGTTTCCGCTGTATGCCCCTGCTTTGGAACCGGCTCTCGCTTGAGAGCCTTAATAGACGTGTCCCTCAGCTTGTTTCTGCCTAAACTTAATTTCTAAAAGATCCTGTTTGGTGTCCTTGCGCCGGAGTTTTTTGTGACGTTCGCGAGTACTCCTCTCGCAGTCGCTTCGGCGAGTCTTGTGGTTGCGGCCATCATTACAACGTTGCTCGTCCCCCTGGTGCGTGGGTTGGGTTTGAGATTAGGTCTCACGGATCAGCCAGATTCCCGCAAACAGCACACCACTCCCATGGTGCGATTGGGGGGCATCGCCCTGGTTCTTGGTTTTTGTTTGTCCCTTGGGGTGACGTGGTGGATGGGCGGGTTTGGCATGTTGGCTCCGGCCCGTGACCAGCTCATCTGGACCACACTTGCCGGTTCTCTCTGCTTTTTCGTGATCGGTCTTGCAGACGATCTTTTTGCCCTATCTCCTTGGCCGCGCTTGGCTGGTCAAGTTGCGGTTTCGGTGGTTGTTTGGTCCCAGGGCGTGCGGATTGGAGCGATTGATCTGCCCTGGTTAGCCAGCAGCTCTGAAGCCTTGCTGCTTCCTGATCTGCTCAGCTTGGTTGCCACGGTGATTTGGCTGGTGGGCATCACCAATGCGATCAACTGGCTCGATGGCCTTGATGGTTTGGCCGCAGGTGTTGCTGGAATCGCAGCAGTTGGCTTGGTGTCAGTTAGTTTTTCGCTCCATCAGTCAGCGGCTGCTTTTCTTGCTGCAGCCTTAGCTGGAAGTTGTCTTGGCTTCCTCCGCCACAACTTCAATCCAGCTCGCATCTTTATGGGTGATGGCGGATCGTATTTTTTGGGGTTCACCCTGGCCGCCGTGAGCATTGTTGGCCCGGCAAAAGGGCTGACAACGGTGAGCTTGTTGCTGCCGTTGTTGATTCTTTCGTTGCCTTTAGCCGATATGTCGGCTGTGATTATGGGGCGTCTCAGCGATGGTCACTCCCCCTTCTATCCAGATCGGCGCCATCTCCATCACCGCCTTCTTCGTGCTGGCTTTAGCCATCGCCGCACGGTTGTTTTGATCTACGTGTTCACGCAGTGGTTGGCGTCGTTGGCCATGGTGGTGGCCAACGTGGAAATGCGTTTTCTTTGGCTTGGTCTGGCTACGGCCATCCTTGTGGCCACGGTTGTGACCATCAATCGTCAGCGTCATCTCGAAGCGGCGATTGAACCTTCAGACCTGGAATCTTCAGCCTCTGACCGCCATGGCTGATCGCTCGGAGCGTTCTGGTGTTGAGATTCTCTGTGTTGGAACGGAGCTACTGCTTGGCAACATCCTCAACGGCAATGCCCGTTGGCTGTCTGAGGAGCTTGCTTCTCTTGGCCTCCCTCATTTTCGCCAAACCGTTGTGGGCGACAACCGCGATCGCCTGATTGCCCAGGTTCAGGAGATATCGCAACGCGCCAGCGTGTTGATCGTTACCGGTGGGCTTGGACCAACCCCGGATGATCTCACCACGGAGGCGATTGCAGCTGCGTTTTCTGTCCCTTTGGAAGAGCGAGCAGACGTTTGGTCTGACATACAAAAGAAGGCCCAAAGCCGTGGTCGCAGCCCTGGCCCTGAAACCCGTCGTCAGGCGCTTTTGCCCGTAGGGGCTGAGGTTTTATCGAATCCAACCGGAACTGCCCCCGGCATGATCTGGACCCCGGTGCCTGGATTCACAGTGCTCACGTTTCCTGGAGTGCCCAGTGAGATGAAAGCGATGTGGCACGCTACGGCCGCGCCCTGGTTCCGGTCGTCCGGGCTCTCCAAAGGTGTGTTTGTGAGTCGTGTCCTTCATTTCTGGGGAATTGGCGAATCCACGTTGGCCGAACAGCTGGCCGATCTATTGGAGGGAGTGAATCCCACCGTTGCTCCCTATGCCGGTTGCGGAGAGGTGAAGCTGCGGATTACGGCCAGCGCTGATGAGCCTTCGAAGGCTTGGCTGCTGGTGGATCAAACCGAGCAGGAGTTGCGCCAGCGCACGGGCAACCTTTGCTTTGGCGTGGATCAAGATTCGCTTGCTTCTGTTGTTTTGAAACGGCTGGGGCAGGCAGGCCAAACCTTGTCTGTGGCGGAATCCTGCACGGGTGGGGGTTTAGGTGCTGAGCTCACAGCGGTGCCTGGTGCATCTTCCGTGATGCTTGGCGGGGTGATCTCCTATGCCAATGGCATCAAGCGAGATCTGTTGTCCGTGCCTGAACAGCTGCTCGAGCAGCACGGTGCCGTGAGTGCGCCAGTGGCCGAGGCGATGGCGCTGGGTGTTCGTCGTCTCACTGGATCGGACTGGGCGCTTTCGATCACTGGAATCGCCGGTCCTGATGGCGGAACACTGGAAAAGCCCGTTGGGTTGGTGTTTGTTGGTGTCGCTGGTCCCGATGGATGCAGCAGTGAGATGTTGCGCTTGGGTCCTACCCGCGGTCGGGAGTGGATCCGGACCGTCAGCGCTGGTGAGGTTTTGAATTGTCTGCGCTTGCGCTTGCTGGCCCTCTCTTAGGAGGAGGGTGAGAAGAAAGAATGTTGTAAGGCGAGTTCAAGTGGATTGGATTGAACTTCGTTTGCCTCTAGGGTTTTGAGCGAATTGTCGAGTGGGAATGAGCAGCGGAACCCTGTACGACAAAGTTTGGGATCTTCATCGCGTTGCCGAACTCTCTGGTGGCTCCACCCAGCTGTTGATTGGGTTGCATCTGATCCATGAAGTGACGAGCCCTCAGGCTTTTGTTGCCCTTGAAGACAAGGGGTTGAAGGTGCGTTGTCCGGAGCGAACGGTGGCGACCGTGGATCACATCGTTCCCACCACCAATCAGTCCAGGCCGTTTGCTGATCCGTTGGCGGAGCAGATGCTCAGCACCCTGGAGCGCAACTGCAGCAAGCATGGAATCGTGCTCAATGGGATTGGCAGTGGTCGTCAAGGAATCGTGCATGTAATTGCGCCGGAGCTGGGATTGACGCAGCCCGGCATGACAGTGGCCTGCGGGGACTCGCACACGTCAACACACGGTGCCTTTGGGGCGATCGCCTTTGGTATCGGCACGTCTCAGGTTCGTGATGTGCTGGCAAGTCAAAGCTTGGCGATGAACAAACTCAAGGTCCGTCGCCTTTGGGTTGACAATCAGCTGAGCCCTGGGGTGTTTGCCAAAGACTTGATCCTGCATGTGATTCGTTCGCTTGGGGTTAAGGCTGGGGTTGGCCATGCCTATGAGTTCGCTGGACCGGCAATCGATGCTCTTTCGATGGAGGAGCGGATGACCCTTTGCAACATGGCGATTGAGGGGGGCGCACGCTGCGGCTACGTCAATCCCGACCAGACAACCTTTGACTACTTGGAGGGCCGTCCTTCCGCACCGAGTGGTGAAGCCTGGCATCGGGCGACGCATTGGTGGCGTTCCCTGGCCTCGAATGCCGATGCCGTCTTTGACGACGAGCTGCGCTTTGATGCAGCAACGATTGCCCCAACGGTGACCTGGGGGATTACCCCCGGACAGGGGATCGGCGTGGATGAGCAGGTTCCAATGCCTGAGCAACTGGATCCTGCCGATCGACCGATCGCGGAAGAGGCTTACCGCTACATGGATTTAACGCCTGGTCAGGCCATTGCCGGAGTGCCGGTGGATGTCTGCTTTATCGGCAGTTGTACCAATGGTCGCCTGAGTGATCTCAAGGCGGCGGCCGCTGTGGCACGGGGGAGGCAAGTGGCCGCTGGGATCAAGGCCTTTGTGGTTCCGGGCTCAGAGCAGGTGGCTCGTGCTGCTGAGGCTGAAGGCCTAGACCAAGTGTTTCGCGATGCGGGATTTGAGTGGCGTGAGCCTGGCTGCTCGATGTGCCTCGCGATGAATCCTGACCGTCTTGAGGGGCGTCAGATCAGTGCGAGCTCCAGTAACCGCAACTTCAAGGGGCGCCAGGGATCGGCTAGCGGCCGCACGTTGCTGATGAGCCCTGCCATGGTTGCGGCCGCTGCGGTGACCGGTCATGTCAGCGATGTTCGCTTGCTCGGAACCTGATCTTCGGCTGGTGTGGCAAGGTCCCGCGCTATTTCAGTGTTTTGGTTGCAGTTTTATTCCTTTTGATCCTTCATGACGCAGACCCACGATTTTCCCCAAGGCCTGATTACCAAGATTGAAGGCCGCGCCCTTGTCTTGCGGGGTGATGACATCGATACCGACCGGATTATTCCGGCTCGATTCCTGAAATGCGTGAGTTTTGAAGCGCTCGGCGCTCAGGTCTTCGCTGATGACCGAAAGGAGCTTGAAGGAGGTCATCCCTTTGACCTTCCTGCGCATCAGGGCGCCTCGATTTTGGTGGTGAATGACAACTTCGGTTGTGGCTCCAGTCGTGAGCATGCGCCTCAAGCCTTAATGCGTTGGGGGATCCGTGCGCTGGTTGGGGTCAGTTTTGCGGAAATTTTTTATGGCAATTGTTTGGCATTAGGAATCCCTTGTGCCAAGGCCAGTCAGGACCAGGTGCGCGCTTTGCAAGATGCAATCGCCCAAGACCCTTCCACAACCTGGACGTTCGACCTGGAGACCTCGAGTTGCAGCAGTGATCTGGGGCATTGGTCGATGGAAGTGGATCCAGGCCCGCGCGACATGCTCCTTTCAGGCCGTTGGGATGCAACGGGGCAGCTTTTGTCTCGGGATGCGGAGCTACAGAGCACGCTCGATCGGCTTCCTTACTTGAACGGGTTCTGCACGGATACGGCAGGCACTTGATTTAGTGTCTATGAAGGAAGAAGCGGCATCGACGTTATGACAACCCTTCTTAAGCGCATCTGGTTTGCTTTTGGCTCGATGGCCCTGTTGCTGGGCCCTACGGCTGTTGAGGCAGGCTCGGTGACAGCGATTGCGGTTGAGCCTTTCGGTACCCCGCTTGAACGTTTGCTTGAGAGTGGCGCTTGTCACGGATGTGATTTACGCGATGCGGATCTACGCGGCCATCATTTGATCGGGGCCGATTTGCGTGACGCTGATCTACGCGGGGCAAAGCTCAACGGGGCGAATCTTGAGGGGGCCGATTTGAGTGGTGCCAGGTTTGATGGTGCCCGCTTGCAGGGGGCGATGCTGAGCAATGCCGATCTCTCAGGCACTGATCTGCGCCAAGCCGACTTACGAGATTCGGTTGTGATCAATGCGTATGCGCCTGGAGTGCAAACCGAGGGAATGCAGTTTGCAGGTTCGGATCTCACAGGAAGTCATTTGATTTATGGCGGTGGTCCTGATGACGAAGCCACAGCTTTTTAGAAAGAGGGTTTAGAAGGGGCGGTTATTGAGCTCGTTCGAGGGGTTGTAAGGGACGAAGGGCACTCCAGTGCCTGTGAAATTGAAGTCATTGAGGCGGAATCGGACTCCACCGATGCCTTCATAAGGGTTGAAGTAGAAACCGAAGTCGTAAGAGCGTCGCTGCCAGCGCAATTCAATATTTGAATCAATCACATCACCATAAAAATCAGAAGCGCGGTCAATATTTAAGCCAAACCCTGCATTGATGACCAAAGGCCCTGCGATCTGTTGTGTCACACCAAGGCCTAAAGTTCCCAGATCAATAGCTTGATCGAAATCAAAAGGACTTGAGCCTTGCTTGAGGGTGCCACCAGTAGTAATCGAGAATTGTGTGTAATCAAAGAAAGGTTTGCTGAAGGTTCCCAAGGTGAGGCTGGGACCACCACTTAGGCTGATGGTGGTTTGACGTTCACCATCACCGTAGGCGGCTACAAGAGTATTGATATTGGTGCGAAATGCCAAGCCTGGGACGA
>ERZ802830.220-NODE-220-length-56051-cov-14.4711_pt1 | contig 56051 bp, 44 predicted proteins | sample MGYA00345654_ERZ802830 | MGnify/ENA primary metagenome ERZ802830 (study PRJEB30503, sample SAMEA104212375) | marine metagenome | biome: Westerlies Biome; feature: [SRF] surface water layer (ENVO:00010504) within the epipelagic zone...; material: water...
TCTCGTCGTCATTTCTTTCGGCAGGGTTTAGGGCTCTCAGCAGTTGGGTTGTCTACATTGTTGGCGAGTGATTCTCCGATGGCTCAAGAACCCGATGATGGCCATCTGCTTCCTCGGCGTTCTCCTCACTTTGGTCCTCGTGCAAAGTCGGTAATTCACCTCCATATGATAGGTGCACCATCCCAGATCGATATGCTTGATCCAAAGCCTGTCCTTTCAGAGCGTCATGGTGAAAATTGTCCGGAAGCATTGCTCGATGGTTTAAAGCTGGCATTTATCGGTGACAAAAAAGTTCTAGCAGGTTCACCTTTTCGATTTTCCAAGCAAGGTAATGCCGGGCTTGATGTCGTCGAGCATCTTCCTTGCCTTGGGGGTGTGGCTGATGAGTTGTGTGTTATTCGCGGTCTTCATACCGATGAAATCAACCATGCGCCAGCACAGATGTTCATGCATAGTGGGTTTGGACGCGGTGGACGGCCTGCTCTCGGTGCTTGGACAACCTACGGATTGGGAAGTGAAAACGAGAATCTCCCAGCATACGTTGTATTGCTCTCTGGTCCTGCTGGTGGAGCCGGTTCACAGTTGTGGTCAAGTGGGTTTTTACCAAGCATGCATCAGGGAGTACGTTTTCGTTCGAGTGGCGACCCGGTGCTTTACCTCAGCAATCCAGCCGGTCGATCTCGTGAAGATGGCCGGCGATTACTCGATACCGTCAACGGTCTCAATTCTCTACGTCTTGCCGAAACTGAAGACCCAGAAATTGCGACACGAATCAGCCAGTATGAAATGGCGTTTCGAATGCAGGCAAGCGTTCCAGACCTGACCGACCTTTCCACTGAGACTGTTGAGACACTGGAACTTTATGGCGTGGAACCCGGGAAGCCGTCGTTTGCTGCTAACTGCCTCCTTGCCCGTCGGCTGATCGAACGCGGGGTTCGCTTTGTGCAACTTTTTGATTCCGATTGGGATCATCATGGGAACCTTAAAATTCGATTACCTGCTAAATGCCGTGATGTAGATCAGGGCATGGCTGCGCTTGTAGCCGATTTGAGAAGACGAGGTTTACTCGATGAGACTCTTGTGGTCTGGGGTGGTGAGTTTGGCCGCACGCCACTGGCACAAGGAAATGCTGACACACCCACTACAAAAAAACGGGAACCGGGACGTGATCATCACAAAGACGCTTTCACGATGTGGCTCGCTGGTGGTGGTACACGACCTGGCACAATCTATGGATCAACGGATGAGTTAGGATTCTCAATTACCGAGAACCCTGTTCACGTACATGACCTCAATGCCACAATACTTCAGCTTCTTGGTTTTGACCACACGAAACTCACGTTCCGTCATCAAGGTCGAAACTATCGACTCACCGATGTCCATGGTGATGTTGTGCGCGATATTCTTTTGTGATCTCAGGCCAGATCATTTATGAAGCGGTCTGTGTGACGGACATTCATTGATACGGATCGCTCTGTTTTGTCTGTATCATGCAACCGGATTTGAAGTGGATTTGTACAGATACGGATTCATTGCTGGATCGTTGTACATCTTCATTTGCCGGAAGACTCGCAAAGGACGTTTTCCAGAAAATATTTCTTGTAGCAGTCGGTCAAGGGCAGTGGTGAGATGATCTCTCTGCTGATCAAGTATGACCATTTTCTGAGCTACTTTCTCACGGTGCTCCTGCGATGCATCGTCTCGTTCGAGTTGTTCACGCATGTGGTAACGGCGAAGCTCAAGAATTGAAAGCCGGTCAATTGCAGCACCTGGTGTTTCTGTAGCGGCTGGTGCATCTTCTTCAGCCGCGATACCACGATTTGCAAGTTCCTGAATGAGCCAGTCATCAACTTTTTCAATCGCATCATTGCGAGCCTGATTGTACTTATCAATCGCCCGCTTTACAGCAGCTATTTTCGTGTCAGTGACGTCGGGAGATCTCGCGATATCTTCTTCGTGCCACAGGAGAAAATTGAATTGATGGAGGTCACAGACTTTGCCCGCAAGACCATCTTCCGAATGTTGTGGATCAACGTCATGCCAATGAGCCACAAGTGTTTCAAGCATGGTATCAGTGGCGGATCCAATTTCAGGGAGCGCGAGTGATGGAAGGGTTGGTGATGAATCAGGCACAATAAAACTCCAGATGGTGATATGAAATAGTTTTTAAGCAGCGCTTTTCAGAATAAGGCAAAGATTGGAACCACCAAAGCCGAACGAATTGCTTGCTGCCACATGAACCGGTGATGAAATCGCCTGATGTGGGACATGTCGAAGGCAGCATTCTTTATCAGGATTGTCGAGATTGATAGTTGGAGGAATCATGTTTCGTTTGATTGCAACAAGGCACGCAAGTGCTTCGAAAACAGCGGCTGCACTGATGAGGTGTCCTGACATACTTTTCGTTGAGCTGACAGGTATTTCTGAAGCCGCAGCACCAAAGGCATCACGGATGGCTCCTGCCTCAGCAGCATCACCTACCGGGGTACCAGCAGCATGTGCATTAATGTAATCAACCTGTGCTGGTGGGAGATTTGCATCAGCAAGAGCTTCGGTGATTGCGCGTGATGCTTGAACTGGATCACTGCATGGCGTAACCATATGTGATGCATCACTCGACATGCCGATTCCGGCTAATTCACCATATATTTTACATTGTCGAGCCTTTGCCGCGTGCTGTCTTTCGAGTACAAAAAAGACACCGCCTTCGCCCATGACAAAACCGTCACGATTTTGATCAAACGGACGGGAAGCTTTTTTAGGATCGTCATCTCTCCGTGATAGCGCTCGGAGATTGTGGAATGCAGCAAGTGCTGTTGGGCTGAGAACATCACACCCACCAACAACACAGGCATCTACTAATCCGGTTGTGAGCCAGGTTTTACCAAGCGCAAGAGCATATCCGCTGGATGCACAGGCTGCAGCAACAGTTGTTGCGGGGCCATTCACGCCAAGCATTTGAGCAACTCGGTGGACAAGTGATGGTTGACGGCTTGCCTCAAAAACATCATGGCCACTGTCAAGAAAGTCGCGTTCCCAATCCTTAAGTTGTTCAGCGCCGATGCCAGCAATGATTCCAATACGTTTCCTTTGTTCCAGACTATTGGCTTTTGGATTGATGCCGGCGTCAGTGAGAGCATGTGCGGCGGGTCCAATCATGAACTGCTCGATCCGCGAAGATTTCTCGAATTGCTCAGTGGGTACGAGACTGTCTTTTTCCGTCGGTATCAGTGCCTCTTTTACGTTGGCAGCAGCATGTTTTTGGAGACGGTTAAACGTGCCAGCATCGTACCAGTCGATACCGGAACGACCAGCTTGCAATGCATCACCAATTTCATCGAATGAATTGCCCAGTGGTGTCGAAGCACCGATTCCAGTAATGACAACACGAGAAAGCTGTTCTGAAACCATTAAGCAGCCTCCTTCTGGAAGACAGCTTTATTTGATCGTGATGAAGGTCGTATCGAAGAGAGAGATGAAATTTCGATTGTGCATGTGTCTGTTATGGCTACCGTTGTGTGGATGCCCGTTTCAAATTGTTCACAGAGTTCTTTCAGACGGCCATGTGCTGGGAGAATATCAGGAGAAGAGGCATTTTTTAGAGAAGAAATTTGAATATGCGGGAGAGTATTATCGATGGGCAGTGCCACTTCAGGCTTCAATACGAAAGTCATTCCTCGACAGACGGGATCGTTCGTGAGGCTGCCATTCGTGTCGAGAGAAGGTTGCTGGTCCCAGCCCGTACAAACAAGCCATATACGAGTAGACGGCGAAGTTCTCACAAGCATTGGTGCAAGGGTCAGGGCCAGCAGAAAACCTTCAGCCGGTGCGTGTGGCCCTCCACCAACACCAAAGTTGGGGCCATGCATGCCAAAGCCTACGCTTGCAGCAGATGCAACTGAGTGGAGAGAACATTGTGGAACAATATGTGGGGTAACTGCGACCGGTCCTTTATCTCGGAGACCAATCATAGTGCGGGCTGCAGATGGCTGGCCCGCTAAGCAGGTAGCTGCTATGACGGCGTCGTTGCTCATGTCACGGCTATCCTGTGTATCAACCGCCAGTGCACGAATGATCGAATGCATGCCGATGATGGTCTGCTCATCTGCGTGCCGAAGAAATCGCGGTGGGAGGGAGTGGCAGCCGTGGGAATGCTTTTTACGAGCGAGTGCATTCACTTCGGAAGAATGAACAGATGCCGTTGCATACGACTCCACGAGACAAAGTGCAGAGAGATCAGCGGATGAAGACATTGAATGATTCATGCCAATATATGCAAACGAAAAGGATTCGAGATTGACGGTTCAACACATATGCTGTGTCTGCCATTGTCAGAACTTCTAAGCGGCGTGTTTTCCTTCCTTGGCAGCTATTTTTTCTTCCAGCGTGTCAAGTATTTGTCCGATATTCTTGATCTTGTCTAACAGTTCAGTCTCAATTTGTATGCCGAAGTGGCTTTCGATATGCAGAATGAGACCTGCCATATCAAGTGAGTCGAGGCCAAGACCTTCATTCAGGGTCGTTGAATCGTCGAGAGCGTCGTAGGTTTCGCCGGTTTCTTTTTCGAGAAGATCGAGAACAATTGCCGACAACTGCGTGCGTTCCATGATCAAGCAGATCCTTAGGGTACAGGGACTCATTAATCGTGGGTTGGTGCGACAGCACCGCCACCTAACGGAATGAAGAAGGTAGCGAATAACTCAGGTGGAGCGAAGAGCAAAAACAGGGGTAATTGACTGAATAAACAGGCAGTTGCACAGAAAAGAGGAGGCCTCAATCGGTCTCGTATTTCTACGAAGGCTCTCTGGAGCAGAATACTTTCCCCCGTTTTTCCCAAGCGAGATTGCTGTCACTCAAGATGGACTATGCAATCCGAGTCCACGGTTATTCGTAATTCGGTGTTGGTGCACGAAATTCATCAAGGTTAATGGACCGGAACCACTCAATTGTCTTTGTAAGCCCCTCCTCCAAAGACACCGTTGGTTCCCAAGAGAGCTTTTGCTTTGCAAGTGTGATATCTGGCCGCCGTCGTATAGGGTCATCTTTTGGGAGAGGTTTTTTAATGATCTCTGATTTTGAATCTGTAAGTTTGATGATTACTTCAGCAAGTTGAAGTATTGTGAATTCGTGAGGATTACCAAGATTGACAGGACCGATAAAGTCGTCAGGTCCATTCATCATCTTTATCATGCCGTGAACGAGATCATCTCGGTAACAAAAACTGCGGGTTTGTGAGCCATCACCAAAGATAGTAATGGCGTCGTTCGTAATCGCTTGCCGAATAAAGTTTGAGACAACGCGGCCATCGTACGGATGCATCCTCGGTCCATACGTGTTGAAAATCCGTACAAGACGAATGTTTACGTCATGAGCACGGTGGTAATCCATGAATAGAGTCTCTGCAGCACGCTTCCCTTCGTCATAACATGCTCTGATACCAATAGGATTGACTGAACCTCGATAGCTTTCGGGTTGTGGATGGACTTCTGGATCTCCGTACACCTCACTTGTCGAGGCTTGGAGGACCTTTGATCGACACCTTTTTGCCATGCCAAGAACGTTCATCGCACCAGACACAGAGGTCTTCATGGTTTTGATGGGATTGTACTGGTAGTGGCCAGGGGCTGCAGGACAGGCAAGGTTATAGATTTCATCAACTTCAAGCCAAAGTGGATGAATAATATCATGTCTTACAAGTTCGAAATTTGAGCGGCCGAGGAGATGAGCAACATTCCTTTTCTGACTAGTAAAAAAGTTGTCAGCACAAATAACATCGTGCCCATTCTCAACAAGGCATTCGCAAAGATGACTACCAAGGAAACCAGCACCACCAGTAATTAGTATGCGTTTGAGATGAGGCATAAAAAACCAGAAAACAAAGAGTTATAAGTAAGGGCGTTCTGTGGCATAGATATTCATGATACAAGTTGATTGTTTTTGAAACACACATCAAACACAATACCGCTCTTGTAAAGAATATTTTTGACTAAACGTCGTCAGAATTCTGGTCTAATTTGAGAAGTAGGGGAGTTTGCTATGAACCAGTCGCCATCAGCGATGAATCGCCGCAGTGTTTTAACAACAGTTGCTGGAGCAGCGATTGCTGCTACTTCGACTGGGGTGCAGGGTTCACCGGCGGCTTCTAAAGGACACATCAAGCAATCGATTGTTTCCTGGTGCTTTGGCTCTATGGGCGACAGGTGGAGTATTCAGAAACAGTGTCAGGTTGCGAATGAACTGGGCTGTGTTTCTATCGAACTGACTCAGCCAGAGCATTGGGCAATGCTGAAGAAGCATGACCTCACATGTGCCATAGCCCCAAATGGCATGCCAGGCGCGCCATATATCAAGGGATTTAATAATCCAAAATATCAGGATGAAGTTATTGCACGCACAACGAAGATGATCGACAGTTGCGAGGCAGCCGGCATCCCAGCAGTTATTGCCTTTACGGGATTTAAGTGGCGGGATGCTGAAGATTCAGCGAGTGGCGCCATGACTGATGAAGAAGCTTTCGATAATTGTGTTACCGGGCTCAAAAAAATAGCTGGCCATGCAGAGAAAAAGAATGTGACAATTTGTCTCGAACACCTGAACACTCGTGACGATAGCCATCCCATGAAGGGGCATCCTGGTTATCAAGGTGATAACGTTGATGCTGTTGCCAATATGCTTCGACGAGTGGGCTCTGATAACGTGAAGTTACTTTTTGATATCTATCACGTTCAAATTATGAATGGCGATGTTATCCGCCGGATCGAAGAGTGCAAAGATATTATTGGTCATGTGCACACTGCCGGGAATCCTGGACGAGGGGAATTGGACGAATCGCAGGAAATTAATTATCCGCCGATTATGCAGAAGCTGCTGGCCATTGGTTATCAGGGGTATGTGGGGCAGGAGTTTATACCGACGCGGGATCCACTTGTTGGCCTGCGGGAGGCGGTTCTGTTGTGTGATGTCTCACTTTAGACAGTTCGCTGTCAATGTTTGAAGGAGAGGTTTTAATGGCTACAAGATTCTGGCAGTGCTGCCCCAGACAGAGTGTTTTCCGGCTCCTTTCTTTTATCGCCTGTATAGCAATGCTCTCTCTTTGGAGTGTTGGACAGGTGATGGCTGGTAGTCCGTCCACCGAGACAGAAAATGTCGAGCCCGGTGAAGAAACTCCTCATTTGTCTCATGACCGGCACCTCCATCGTTATGGAGTTCCTCATGAGACAATACAACCAAGTGAGCAACGATTTTTTACTACTCGCTCAAGTGAGATCGTCCTACCACTTCCTTCTGAAGAAGATGCATTTACGTTTGCCGTATTCGGAGATCGGACTGGGGGGCAGCCAGAGGGCGTTGATGTGCTGGCAGATGCGGTTCGGGACGTCAATCTCATTGAGCCTGATCTCGTTATGACAGTCGGTGACCTAGTGAATGGATATAACCGCACAGCTGAATGGCTCATACAGATGCGTGAGTTCAAGTCGATTATGAACAGATTGCTATGTCCATGGTTTCCAGTTGCAGGAAATCATGATGTGTATTGGCGGCCACTCAATGATCCAGAGATGCCAAAGTTTCAGCACCAAGATCACTACGAGATGCATTTTGGACCCCTGTGGTATTCATTTCAGCACAAGCAATGTGCATTCACGGTAATTTATTCAGATGAAGGAGATGAAGAAACTGGTGAAAAAAGTTTCTCGAAGCCACGCCTTCAGAAAATAAGTGACGAACAGCTTGCATTTCTACGGCAAGCTCTTGCACGGGGGAAAGATTGCAATCACCAATTTATATTTCTTCACCATCCTCGATGGATCGGTGGCAATTATGGTGACGATTGGAAAAAACGTGTCCATCCTCTGCTTGTCGAGGCAGGCAATGTGACGGCAGTGTTTGCGGGTCATATTCATCACATGCGCAGTGATCCGAATGATGGAATTGAATACATAGCCCTCGCCACTGTTGGTGGTGGTCAAAAAGGTGTTGTTCCAGAAGCAGGCTACCTTCATCAGTATCACCTTGTCACCGTCCGGAAAGAGCAAGTTGCTATGGCTGCATTTCCAGTAGGGCAGGCAATGGACGTGCGGGAAATTACCTCAAGTCTTCAGGAAGAGACGATTCAGTTGGCTCGGCTTCCAGTCACTTTTAAAGGTGGCATACAGGTTTCGGCAGCTATGCGTGAAAAGCCCAGTACGAGTCAGTTTTCTGTTTCATTTTCAAATCCGACAAGTCGTCCTGTTGAGTACACCGTTTCACTTGAGAGTGTCGATAATCGTTGGCAGTTTGCACCAGATCATACTCACGGCGTACTGAATGCGGGTGCGAGTTGTAAAGCAGATTTTAGTGCAGTGTACCAAGCAAAACAGTTTGAGAGATTGTCAGAGATGGTGCAGGTGACACTCTCACAAGACTATCTCGCACCCGCAACTCGCTATAGCATTCCAGAGGTAAAAAAGAACGTCCCATTACTCTTTAGTGATGAAGCGTCTTCTCAGGGTACTGTGAATCGTGCACTCGCACTCGATGGTAGCGGTGACTGTGTGTCTCTTGAATCGATTAAGGTGCCTCTCCCACAAGGGCCTTTTACAGTGGAATGCTGGTTTAAGGCTCGAGAGTTTGCAGATCGAGTTGGTCTTCTCGCAAAAACAGAGCAGAGTGAATACGGCATATTCGCTTCTCGTGGTCAACTCGATGCAAGTGTTTTTCTGGGAGGGGCATATAAAAATATTCGGCCCGATCTCAAACTCAAGGTAGGCCAGTGGTACCACGTTGCCATGGTCTACGAGGGGGATTCATTGGCTCTCTACGTTGACGGAAAGCCCCAAGGTCGGCTGCCGACGAAGCCCTTAATGAAGCGGAAGGCGAACTGGCTTCCATTCATTGTGGGTGCTGATCCAGATGTTCGTGGTCGCCCCAATTCATTTTTCAATGGTGAGATTGATGAAATACGGATTTCAAAGGGTGCACGATATAACCAGCCTTTCGAGCCAAAGCGACGATTGACATCCGATGAAAACACTGTGATTTTTCTTGATTGTGATCGAACGGTTGGCCCATTCCTAATCGATCGAAGTCCGCAGGGTCACTCTTTTCGACTCACTGGAGACGCACACCTCACTGACGTCAAAGAATCAGTCAAGCAAGAGTAATTGTTAGTCTGATGTGGGGTGAGTGAGTACGATTCGAATGTCGGCAACATTCGTACCAGTTGGTCCAGTTTCAATCAGACCACCAGCAGACTTGAGAAGTTCATGTGAGTCGCATTTGGATATTGCTTCTGTCAGGCTCTTGGGTTGGCAAGCAAGAGATTTTGCAACGTCTGAATCAATGAAGCCACCTGCAGCAGAGGTTGGCCCGTCTTCACCATCAGTTCCGAAACTCGCAATGAGCGTGCCAGCTGGCCATTCACGTTTTTGTTGAACCAGAATGTCATTTGCTGCAGCTACAACAGTATGTTGATTGCGACCCCCAAGCCCATGTTCGAGAGGCACATGCACAGTTGCCTCACCGCCCTCCAGTAAAGACTGAGGGTAGTTTTTGGTCGCTTCTCGAGAAGCCATTATGCTGACTGAAGTCGCGAGACGACTTCCAACCGTATTGGCTGTCTGTGAGTACGTGTTTGTTGTGGCAGAAAAAATTTCATAACCGAGTGCAGTCGAAGCAGTTGCTGCAGCTTCGACTGCCAGTGCATTTGTTCCAAGAGTGAGGTGAGTAACTCGACAGCCTTTGGGAGTGACCCAGTCGCCAGAATTTATTTGATGACGGGAGAGCACATCATGTTCTTTTACGTACTCATTCGCTGCTTCTGAAATAATTGCACGATCGCATTCAGGGATGTTTGCATGAAGAAGAATATCTTCGATTGCTGATGGTGGTTCTGCGATACGGGGCATGCATGGACCGGATCCAATTACGGCCAAGGAGTCATCAAGAACATCTGAAAGAACAAGCACAATAAGTTTGCCCGCAGTGCAGGTCTGTGCGAGCCCTCCCGCTTTTACCTTACTCGTCATGCGGCGTATCGTATTCAATGTTTGAATGTCGACGCCGGCATGTGAAAGATTTTTTGTGAGATGTACTAACGACTGAAGTGAAATATGTGCTCGTGGCGATTCGAGAAGGGCTGAAGCGCCGCCTGTGATTAAGACAAATGCAAGATCTTCTTGCTTGAGCGCACTTAGTTGTTCAACCATCTCGTGAGTTGCTTGAACAACAGCATCAGTTGGCAGATTGTGTGTGCGATTTCGTGTTTCTCGAACTTCGATATGGTCAAGCTGAATACCACACCCTTCAGGGACACTCACCAGGCCGTGCACCTTATGCTTGTGAAGGCGATCACTGCCGAACAGATGCTCTAAGCCAGCAGCAAATCCTGCAGCAGCTTTCCCGCCACCGACAACACAGATTTTACCGGTTTCCTGAAGTTCTATTGTTTGTTGAACGCCGACTGAAACAGGATTGCCATCGAAGGTGAGCACGTCTTTTGATGATTCGAGAGCGAGACGCTCTGTGAGAAGGCGATACGGATTTACAGCCGATGTGATAGCCGACACAACGGATAAGAGATGTTCTCGCTGGTGATGAATACTACTCACAGTGGGTAATCCTATCTATGCAACGCATCTCATTTTTTCTGCTACGGACTCTCATAACTGGTATGAGCAGACAGAATAAACAAGAAACCGGAATAGACGTGAGAACGTTAGATACTCAAGCATAGCGCACCGCTATTTTATTTGTTGGGATCTGCAACTGTTTCACGTTCTTTATAAAATGGATCAAGTGGATAGCAGCCGCTCACCATTCCTTTTCGAGCCGATGTTGTGCAGTCACTGAACGTGCGACACACCTTTTTTCGTGCCATGGTTCGCCCGGTCAGGACATCCGCTGGTAACTCAGGATAAGACAAGACCATCCGTCCAAGCCCAATGGAATCGACCCATTCTCTCTGAATCACCTCCTGCGACACATGCGGCAACCATTCCTGAAAATAGCTGTAACCGGAACCAACCAGAATGAGATCGGGATGGTGTCGTTTTAATTCTGCTGTGGCCAGAATTTGACGCGCTACTCCCAAGAGGGGATCTTCAGGTGGCTTGTAGCCATCACTCGGAGGAAAAAAAGCTGGACGTTGAATATGTGGGTTGTAGTAAGGACTCCCGGCAGTCGTGCAGACTAATTTGATGCCAAGTGATTGCAAAAGGGAGAGGAACTTTGTCGGTTCGTATAGATCGATCCCTACACCAGTAGAATCGCCACCAAATATCAGTCTGGGATCACCATTCTCCTCCGGGATGCCGACGCCGTCCGGACCCTGAGTGAATGGAAGAAAGTCATAGATACTAATGCGAACAGCAATTTCGAGAGAGGGTGTGCGACTACGGATACCGTCAACAATTTCTCGGAGGAACCGCGTGCGATTCTCAAATGAGCCTCCAAACTTTCCTGGCCGGTCAAAACCACTGAGTAGTTCATGGCCGAGGTACCCGTGGCAGTGTTTAATGTCAACAAATTGAAATCCCGCTTGCGCAGCAAGGGATGCCGCGCTTACGAAGTCCTCGATAAGGGAAGTGATTTCATCATCACTTAATAGTGCGGAATCGTCAGTAATACCACACCGGGCATCGAGAATTGAATTTCGCTGCGCTGTTCGTGGTTGCATGCGATCATGGCAGTCCGGTTTTGCGAAGCGGCCCGCGTGCGTCAGTTGTAATCCGATGAACAGATCGGTAGTGGTGCCAAATTCAGTCTCATGTGTAGCGACGAGTTCTGCTCGTAATGATTCAAGTTCAGACAGGTTCTCACTGTTGATAACCATTTGGTTCGGATTCGCTCGGCCATCATGACGAACAGCAACGGCCTCTCCACCCCAGATCAGTTTGGCACCGCTGCGACCAAAATTTCGCCACCGACGCCGCGTGAGTTCCGATGGTTTTCCATCTGCTGTTCCGTCCCAGCCTTCCATCGGAAGAATACAGAATCTATTTCCTATTTTAAAATCATGGACGTGAATGGATTGAGCCAGTGGTGAATGAGGACCACTCTTAACCAACTCAGCACAAGGAAGCGTTAGTTGTAAAGTACTCAAATGACGCGTGAATGCTGCATGAGTCTTAAAACTGGCCATGCGTGGAAAAGTCATTCGTTGGATTCCTCTAGCAGTTGCCGTAGTTCACTAGCAATGGCAGACAGTACTTCGAGATCGGTTTCCGGACGGCGGGGTGAATCAGGATGAGTTGCACTACTCGTGATCCGGTCTTGAATCTTTAGAAACATGGCCGCCGAGTGTTTGTAGGCTGGAACAGGAGGGCGAAATGCAAATGCTCCGAGGTATTGAAGCACGTCATTCAATCGGAAGAAACGCTGATCTCCTGCAGCCCACATGGCGTCGCGTCGAGCGAACGCATCTGGGGCGAAGGCGCTTAGTCCAAGTAGGTAATCGCTTCCATACATCACCATGTCGATTGCTAGATCATTTCCCGTGAACACCTTGAAATCTGGCCGCACACGGTTTCGCAACTCAATTCGACTCCACTCAGGTTGTCGACGTAGCGATGAGTGTTTGGCACCAACTGCGTTTGGGATTTGCATCAGTTGTTCGTAGGTCTCGAGGGAGTAGATCCTGCCGAAGGGCGCAAACGCTTTACCTAGTTCAAAAAAAAGAAATTGATCACAAGAAAGAGTGACTGATTCATATGCTGGGGCCACTTCATCTTCCTGCAGTTCGCTCAAGCCGAAAGACTGAAAGAGAATGGGTGTTCCTGAAGCGGCTTCCGTCTCTGTAATACCATGCCGATACGCATCAGCGTCGAACTTCTGTCCTGGTGAATCACCAACGAAGACACCAGCTACAAATTCAAGCCCAGATGTCACAGCACTAGTTCGTTGTAGTACCTCCAGTCGTGTTGCTTCGTCTATCAGGCTGGCATATCCGGTATCCATATTTACTGCAGGAATCAGGCCAGCAGATACGGTGTGCTCAAGAGTTCGCTCGAAACTAGCCCAATCAACCGAATTGTTATTGTTATAGGGAAGAAGAATCGCGGAGATGCCGGTGATCGCACGACACGGCCGCAGAAGTGTCTGGGGGTAGGGGGCTTCTTTCTCCTGCTGAAGTATTCGAGCTGTATTCATGAGCAGACCAAGAGGTGTTGGTTTTTCTCAAATTCCAATATTGTTATTTTCGTTGCCATTACAAAAAGATGAGAATTCATATACATGCCTAATCGATTAGGCGACCAAAAATTAAACCCGAAACATAGTAGTTAAAATGAGCCTAGCGGATACGACCCATCACACAATGAAGGAGTGCAGAACATTGCTAAAATCAATTACGCCTACAAGGACTGGACCGCCTGGTCTACCCAAAAACAAGTGATCGCCTCACTCCTTCACTCATTGGGAGGTTGTTTGAAAGGCTGGTTTTTTGGATCAAACTGTGACAAGTCAATCCCATCCTTTGTTTCTTCCTCAAGCAGTTTGACTCGTAGTTCAAGTCGGTCAATACGGCGAGCCAAGAGGGCAGGCGATTCGGTTTGTGGTTGTGAGCGTTTTAGCTTTGGAACGACTGGATAACCCAACTGTCTTTGCAAAGCAGCAAAGAGGTAGAGCGGGTCTTTACCACGATTTGCCCAGGCAATGCGACCTTCTTTTTCGCCAAATAAAACTGCGGTTTGTTGGACAGTTGTATTCTCGTCGTTCTGTGTATCAATGCTCTTGCGAAACGAAGCTCGACTTTCCTGTCGTCGTAGGAGCTCACTACTTCGGATATAGATCAGGTCTGCGAGGTCAACTAAACCAACTTGGCGGGAGACCATTGTGATCCAATTTTTCCAATCAGCATTAAATGCATCATCAGCAGCTGTGGCGAGTAGTCCGCGCATATAGTCGAGCCGATTTCTTGAAAGACATTCAAATCGATAGAAAAAAAGTCCTTCAGGCGTCCCGCCTTCTGCGAGATAGCGTGCTTCGCGTTCAAGTATTACCAACGCGGTACGAAGATCAAATCGTCCTTCCTCGTCTTCAGCCTCAGTCATGACGAAGGTTTGAAATGCTGTGAAGTAATGGTTGAGCTGCCGCATTGCAGGTGCGATTGTTCCGGTAAGTTTTAAATCACTCACTAGATAATCAATAGCAAGAGGCAGCTTTGTAGTAGCCAGTATTTCGTGGCCTAAATTTTTAAGGGCTTCTTGCGTTGCAACACCGTCGAGCATCCGTTCGCCAAGCGTTCGGAATAGGTAGGACTGCTCGATGTACTCTTCCCGTGCAAGCATGGTGTGGTCTATTTTTTTTGTAAGTGATTTAGGGCAGACTAGGTTTTTAATCGGCCTACAATGAACTAGGTTTAGCTAGGTAATAAAGGAGTGTGGATGATTCATCCACTCAAAAAAACGCATGTCTGACCAGTTTAGTTCAATAGATGCTGCTATTCGAGCTTTTCGAGAAGGAAAGATCGTGATTGTGGTGGACGCGGAAGATCGCGAAAATGAAGGTGATTTTATCTGTGCCGCCGAAGACGCGACACCCGAGGCTATTAACTTCATGATTACCCATGGTCGGGGTCAGGTATGCATGTCGATTTTACCAGATGTTGCACGTCGACTTGAATTACCAAGGATGGTGGAGTCGAACTCCACTCCACTCGGTACAGCATTTACTATTCCTGTCGATCATGTGTCGGCACGTACTGGTATCACAGCAGTGGAGCGAGCCGTAGCTGTTGCTGCGATCCTGAATCCTGAGAGTAGTCCACAAGACTTTGTTCGTCCCGGACATCTGTTTCCATTAATCGCAAAAGAGGGTGGGATTCTCAGGCGTGCAGGACACACCGAGGCAACGATTGACCTAGCACGTCTTGCTGGGAAAGAGCCAACTGGTGTTCTTTGCGAGATTCTTGATACGGATGGAAATAGGGCGGATCGCAATGCACTGCGAGCACTGGCTAAGAAACACGGCCTGGAAATTATTTCAATTGAAGAGTTGATTCGTTATCGACGGACAAAGGAAAAGTTGGTGGAGCGAGTTGCCGAAGCAGATCTTCCCACGAAGTGGGGTAAATTTCGTGTTCTAGGCTACAACGTTCGGTATGAGTCTCAGCAGCCGGTTGTGTTTACCATGGGCGATCTTGAGGCGGCGGAAGCTCCACTTGTTCGGCTCCATTCATCCTGCTTTACCGGCGATCTAATTGATAGTTTGCGATGTGACTGTGGGGATCAACTCCATATGGCCTTAGGAATGATTAGCGAAGAAGGAGTTGGTGCGGTTGTGTACCTTCCGCAAGAAGGTCGTGGAATAGGCCTCGTTCAAAAAATTCGTGCTTATGCTCTGCAAGATACAGGTCTTGATACAGTTGAAGCCAATCTGGCTTTAGGGTTTCCAGCAGACTCACGTGACTATGGGATCGGTATTCAATTACTTAAAGATATTGGGCTATCCAAAGTTCGGCTTTTGACGAACAACCCAAAAAAGACAGATGCTTTTATCTATGGCGGGTTTGATCTCGAAGTGGTTGATCAAGTGCCGATCCAGCCCTCGCCAAATAAATATAATGAACGATACATTGCTACAAAACGTGAGAAAATGGGTCATAACTTGCCCGAGCGTTGATCCACTTGAGTGGACGTTGACCCACCCTTGCTTTCCCCCGTAGCATCGTCATTTCAGACAAGACGAATCTTAGGCAAAGGTTTTGCAAGGAGACATCGTATGCAAGAAGTAGTTGGCTGTGAATCCTCCGTGTCACGAGGCAATATGTTCTTGGTGATACGGTGTTGCCTTCTACTGTGTTTTGCCTGCGTTGGTTGCAGTGGTTCGAAGTCAATTGAGCCTGCCCCGCCATCGGAATTAACAGCATCAGCGGAAGAGCGAAAAGAGCCGCTTCCTGTGACAGAGCCGCAGCCGTTAGATCCTTTTGATGTGCCGAAACTTTCAGATCTTGATAAAGAGGCGAACTGGATAGATAGGCCTGTTCGCGATGGCCTCATTCTTTTACGTGAAGCGCAATCAGAAGAAAAAGTGCTTGGGTCTGTAGGCAGTGCAATATCAACTTCCAACAACTCACCTGAGTCAAACAATTTAATTCTTTCTGCACTTGGCAGGCTACCCGAAGATGGTGAGGCAGATTATTCGGCTCGTATAGATCGCCACGTTGGTGGCGACCTTGGTAGCACGAACCCAATTATGATTAGTACGTCGGCCGAGTTCGATATTCTTGGGCTAACAGGATTTGGTTTGTTTTCATTCGGCCGTGACCTTGAACCATTCGCTACCAGCGAGACGGTCAAAATATGGCAAACGAGCACAGACAGAATGTTCGATAAGGTGGTTCTTCGCGACGACCTTGTCTGGAGTGATGGCCAGCCAATTACAGCTCACGATATTGCTTTCACATTCAAGGTTATTATGGATCCACGAGTTCCGGTCCCTGCTGTCCGCAGTGGCACTGATCAACTTCGCTGGGTTGAGGCGTATGATGACCACACCCTCGTTTTCTTCCACAAAGAAGCGCTTGCAACAAATGTATGGAACATTAATTTTCCAGTGCTTCCAAAACATATTTATGAAAAGACATGGGAGGCCGACCCTACGCTCAAGGACTCTGCCGAGCATGTCCAATTAGAGCAATCGCCAGTTTGTGGTGGCCCTTATGAAATTGTTGAGAGGAAACGAGGGCAGCAGATTGTCTTACGTCGGCGGAAAAACTGGTCATCTGTTCAGGGTAAGCAGGTTCGCGAACGACCGTATTTTGAGGAAGTACGTTTTCGAATCATTGAAGATCCAAACACAACACTGTTGGCACTCAAAAAAGGTGAGATTCATGAAATGATCCTACAGCCTGAACAGTGGACAACGCAGACTGTTGGGAGAGATTTTTATGAACGCAATACAAAAGCCACAGCTCCAGAGTGGGTGAGTTTTCATTTTGGTTGGAATATAGAAACAATATTTTTTCGTGACCGACGTGTGCGAAGAGCAATGAGTTATGCCTTTGATCATGATGAGATGCTCGAGGATCTTTGTTATAGCCTCTATGATCCTTGCACTGGAATTTTCTATCCAGGTGCATGGATGGCATCGACTAAAAACCTCGAGCCCTATAAGCAAGACCTCGATAAAGCAGAAGCCTTACTGGATGAAGCGGGTTGGATTGATAGAGATAATGATGGTGTTCGTGACAAAGAGATTGATGGGCGAACAGTCCCATTTGAATTTTCGATCATTGTGAATCAACAGCCATTACGAATAGCAATCTGCACATTATTAAAAGAGAATCTCGATCAGATTGGTATACGGCTCAATGTCCGGCCGGTGGAGTCCACTGTACTGCAAGACCTGACACTGAATCGTAAATTCCAGGCATATCTTGGTGGTTGGGGTTCAGGAACAGATCCAGATACTTCTGAAAACCTTTGGAAGACTGGAGCAATGAGGAATTTTTGTAATTATTCAAATCCAGAAGTTGATCGTCTCTATGCCGAAGGAAGACAGGAGTTCGATCGGGGTAAGCGAGCGGAAAAGTACGGACGGATTCAGGAAATTCTTTATGACGATCAGCCTTACACGTGGTTGTACTGGCGAAATAGCTTCTATGGATTCTCAAAAGACGTCCGTGGATATGTTTTTTCACCACGTGGACCGTACCACTACTCACCAGGGTTTGGCAGCCTGTGGAAGCCAAAGCAGGAGTAAGTGATGATTACTTACTTGCTGCGAAGAATATTACTCGGCCTTGTGACACTCGTTGTCATTACCCTCATGGTGTATGGCTTGGCGAGGTCCATGCCCGGTAATCCATTGACTGTGCAGCTTGGTGAAAGCGATCCGAGCCGGAAGCTTAATCCTGAAGATCAGCAGAGGATGCTTGAGATCTATGGGCTCGATAAGCCTTGGCCCGTTGGGTATGTGCAATGGATCAGTAAAGTCATTCAAGGAGATCTTGGTAGATCAATAACTCGAAAGCAACCGGTCACACAACTCATCGGTGAACGGATTGGACCAACGGTCCTGATTTCAGGAACAGCACTTTTTTTAACATGGTTTCTAGCAATACCACTGGGTCTCTATGCATCTGCAAGAGGCGGTCGAATTGATGAGCGTTTTACAGGGCTGGTCCTCTACGCTCTGTATTCTTTTCCGACGTTTGTCGCTGCACTTTTTCTTCAGATTATCTTTGCAGTCTGGTTGCGTGATACACACTGGGAGTTACCTCTTTTTGGCATGAGTGACCTATCGAGTGACGCTCCTTTTTTTGCTCGTTGTAGAGATATCGCGTGGCACGCAATCCTGCCGATAACCTGCCAGACATATGTTGTTCTTGCGTACAATAGCCGCTTTATAAAAGCAAATCTCGAAGAGGTCGTTCGACAAGATTTTATTCGCACAGCTCGTGCGAAAGGTGCGGGGCCTTGGAGAGTTCTCGTGCATCACGCCTTTCGAAACACGCTTATTCCGCTTGTCACCCTTCTTGGACTGTCCCTCCCAGCACTTGTGGGTGGCTCTGTCATCATTGAGCAGATTTTCACGTGGCCTGGCATGGGACGACTTTTTTTTGAAAGTATTCGGGAACGTGATTATCCAACCATCATGGGCCTTACATTGATGTTCAGTGTACTCACGCTTGCAGGCCAGTTACTTGCAGATCTTCTCTACAGCATTGTTGATCCCCGAGTGAATGTGGAGTAAATGAATCAGGAAAAAATGAGAGTGTCTGAAGAGATAGAAGCTGCAAAGCCATCACGAGGTTTTTGGTCTGATGCGTGGCAACGATACCGTCGTAGACCAATTGGAATGCTGGCTCTTGGTTTTGTTTTGTTTCTGACAATTGTGGCGATCTTTGCGCCCGCAATTGCAGGGACAAAACCAGTGGTATGCAGTTACAAGGGCACCCTCTATTTTCCATGTCTTGGATACTTCAATCGCAGTTGGGAGTCTCCAATATTTACGAAAGATAAATTTCGTGGAACATACCCCAAGAACCTGAAGCAGAAAGATCCTGAGAGTTGGGCGGTTTGGCCACTTGTATTTCAGGATCCATACCGCCGTGTTCGAGAGAATGAATGGCCAGGCCGTCGCGAGAACCCCTCTCGGGATGAAGGACATCCGAACCGATTGAATTTATTTGGTACAGATCAATACGGTGTCGATATTTTTGCAAAAATGGTTCACGGCACCACGATTGCATTGCTGGTCGGATTTGTCTCCATGGGTTTGGCTGGTTCCATCGGTGTCTTGGTCGGAGCATTAGGTGGCTATTTCGGTGGCTGGGTCGACATGATAACCAGTCGCCTCACTGAGATTGTGATGTGTATTCCGACGTTGGTATTAATATTGGCTCTCATTGCTGTTGTCGAGAAGCCAACTATCTGGAAGACCATGGCAATTATTGGTGCCACCGGTTGGACAGGAATTGCCCGGCTTACAAGGGCAGAGTTTCTACGACTTCGACAAACAGAATTCGTAATGGCAGCTAGAGCAACAGGGGCGGGCTCACTGCGAATCATGTTTCGACATATCTTGCCTAATGCATTAGCACCTGTTTTAGTGCCAATAACATTTGGAATTGCCTCAGCTATTTTAGTAGAGGGTTCATTATCATTTCTAGGATTTGGGCCACCACCACCGACAGCGAGTTGGGGCTCAGTTTTGAACAGTGCTCGCAGCAATCTGCAGCTCTGGTGGCTTGTTGTTTTTCCAGGTGCGGGCATATTTCTTACTGTGTTGGCCTATAACCTTGTTGGTGAAGGTCTCCAGGAAGCAACAGATCCAAGGTTGCGGGAGGCAAAAAAATAATGGCAGCCCCACTTCTGGAAATAAAAGATTTAGTCACGGTCTTTCATACATCAGACGGCAGGCTTCCTGCCGTTGATGGCGTGTCATTATCAATAGAACGAGGACAGACCCTTGGCTTAGTTGGTGAAAGTGGTTGTGGTAAAAGCGTGACGGCCATGTCGACATTACGGCTTGTCTCATCACCAGGCCGAATTGAGTCAGGCTCAATTATGTTCACCACCGAGGGTGAGAGCATTGATCTGGTGACTACACCTGAGAAGCAATTAAGAAAAGTACGAGGTGGCCGCATCGGCATGATTTTTCAGGAGCCTATGACCAGCCTTAATCCAGTTTTTACAATTGGCAACCAGATTGCTGAAGCTGTCCAGTTGCATCGCAAAGTAAGTCGTTCTGAGGCGAGGTCACGGGCCCTTGAGATGCTGCACCTTGTTCGTCTTGCAGACCCTGAGCAACGGCTTGATGCATATCCTCATCAGTTGTCCGGGGGTATGCGACAACGAGTTATGATTGCAATTGCTTTGGCGTGCGAGCCAGATCTGATCATTGCCGATGAGCCGACAACAGCACTTGACGTAACAATACAAGCACAGATTCTTGAGCTACTCGATGACTTACGGTCACGTCTTGGTACAGCAATACTACTGATAACCCATGACCTTGGTGTTGTTGCCGAAACGTGTGATGACGTTGCAGTGATGTACGCTGGTCGAATTGTTGAACAGGCATCTGCTGTCGAACTCTTTAGTCGTCCACTTCATCCTTATACGATAGGCCTTCTTCAAGCTCGGCCAAACGTTGATGCTCGTGATAGCGGGCCATTGGCAACAATTCCTGGAATGGTCCCTCCGCCACAGGACTTTCCTTCCGGTTGTCGATTTCATCCACGTTGCAGCCATGCTCGGGAACCACAATGTAATGTAGAGCCGCCATCACTTCGTGAAGTCAGTCCAGGGCATTTTGTTCGGTGCCACTTTGCTGAGGAGATCAATTCGTGAGTGAACAGAATCCTCAGACTGATCCTCCATTGCTCCAGGTAAAGGGTTTAGAGACACACTTTCCAATTAGGAAAGGATTGTTGCGTCGCCAAGTTGGTTCAGTGAAGGCAGTAGATGGAGTGACATTTGATATCCCCAGAGGTAAAACACTTGGTCTTGTTGGTGAAAGTGGCTGTGGAAAGACTACTGTTGGTCGAAGTCTTCTGCGGCTTGTAGAGCCAACTGGTGGTGAAGTCTTGTTTGATAACCACGCAGTTCGGAAAGAAAACGCACGTAGTTTACGATCGCTACGCCGCCGCATGCAGATTGTCTTTCAAGATCCATACGGCTCCCTTAATCCTCGGATGAAAATACGTTCAATTCTTGAAGAGGGTCTTATTCTTCATCGATTGGGTGAGGGAAGTGCTCGTCTAGAACAAATGGAACAGGCCCTTGAGCGAACAGGGCTATCCCCTGCTGTTCTTGAGCGATATCCACATGAGTTTTCAGGTGGTCAGCGGCAACGAATTGCTATAGCTCGTGCGCTTGTGCTCAAACCGGAATTCCTTGTCCTCGATGAACCTGTTTCAGCTCTGGATGTTTCAATTCAGGCGCAGGTTATAAACCTACTGAAAGAGCTTAAACAGGAGCTTGGTCTAACCTATCTTTTCATCTCTCATGATCTTTCTGTGGTGGAGTATCTGGCTGATAATGTTGCGGTTATGTACCTCGGTCAGATTGTCGAGTCTGCAGAAGCTGGTCAACTCTGCCAGCAACCACTTCATCCATACACGCTCGCCTTATTTTCAGCAGTTCCGAGCGTTGAAGTGAAGAACCGTCGGCAGAGAATTGTGCTTGCCGGAGATGTTCCGAGTCCTTCACGGCCGCCAGCAGGCTGCCGCTTCCACCCACGATGTCCGCTGGCTGAAACGGTCTGCCGCGAGGTCGAGCCCCCCCAGGTCGACCTCGCAGGCCACCGCTTCCACTGCCATGTTGCCAGCCGGGAGCTGGAACGTTGCGGTGGTGATGCAGCGAAAACTTCTGTGGTAATGCAGGCCGCGATTACCGCTGCGACTTCCGACTCGACCGAGCCACATTCTGCCGTCTCACAAAGAATGTCTTTGGATCATCAATGACCCAAGGTGTACTCCATGTCTTGCCATCATCTTGACTACAAACATTGTAGAAAAATGTCTTCACCCACTCAGTACGGTACCCGTACGGATTTTGAGTTGTGAGGTGATCATCCATGGTCAGATCATCAACACCTTGACTAGCAAAGTAATGAACCTTTCCATCACGTGAAAAACTCATTCCAAGCGTCCACCAGCCGAGTTCCGTTTCTGAAATCGTTGGTCCACGCATGCCACGGCCTCGACGATCCCCTCGTACACGAAGGTAGGCAGAATCACTTTTCTCTTTGCCATCACCGGGTACAAAACAAATAAACATGCCAGGCCAGTATTCCTCAACACCAAAATCACCACGGTCAGGGTGTTCTTTTCCAGTGATGATCGCGTGTGTTGTGCATCCACAGCGAAAACCGAATGACGCTCCATCCCGTCGCTCCCATTGTGCGAAAGGTGGCAAATAGACACGAGTTACTACGCTAGGATTGTCAGCGGCAGAAAGGCCTCGTCCAGCGGCTTTCGACATATTGAAAATAAGATCATCCTGCATCATACGGTAGGTGGTTCGTCCGGGAATTCCTGCTCGTAACGTTGCGATAAGTAAGCCATGATCACTACCTGCTAATCCTGGTGCGGGAAGTTCTACCCGCTTTACAACGTCTGGCGTGCCTCGCTTAGGCCCCTCGAACCACAGTCCATTGTTGCTCTTACCAAGAGGGCTTCGCGTTCGCTTGTCTTGTTCTCGTGAGCTTTTGGGATGGCGGTGATACCATTTCCAGTTTTCGTCTTCAAAGGTATCAATGCCATTCTTTATAAGCACTCCGGTTCCTGGAATGAGTACCGGCTTTTTAGTCACAACAGGCTTTGCGGGAGTGCTGGGTGCCATTTTTGACTGTTCTTTAGCCGCAGGCTGAACGGTCTCGTCAGAGCCCTTTGTTTCTGGAGAAAAAACAAGTGAGTATCCTGTGACGATCAGGATTAGAAAGACACGGTTGAATAAGTGTGTCATGCAGATATTCCTTTGAACGGCGACTTCGAGTGCAGAAAAATTGACTGTGACGAAAAAATGAATCGTCCGGTGTCACTCGATATATGTCGTAAACCTTCATCAGGCGGCATGCTTATCCACATTTGCCTGTGCAATGCCGTCACCGGATTCTGCGCTGTAGACGTGTTTTCTTTAGATTACCCAGACTAAAAGATTTGGATGTCTCATCACTATTTGAGGCGACAGGTCTGGTGTCATACACAAAAAAACGTCACAAATACTGAACGCATAGAGTCACAAGTCAAATGGCTCATAAACTTTTCAAGCCTTGGGGTGAGATGTGACTTTAAGCACGCGTCAAAAGCCTGTAGAGCACGTTCCTGCAACTGTTTTATGTGTACTGTTGATAGGAGCCGAAGTAGCTTTTCTCGTATCTGGAATCATTGGAAGCGCACCAGTTTTTGGTGAAGAACAAGTGTTTGTTCAAGGGGCTCGCTCACATCACCAACGTGCTGGTGAGTTGGCAGGGCCAGATAACTCGAAGATATCACTGAAACAGTTTGGAGCGGAACTGTCCCGTGTTCCAGAAGTTGTTCGGCATCAGCTGATATTAAGCCACAATGAAGGTCTTGTAGTTAATAGTGTCCAAAAAGATTCTGTAGCAGAACGTATCGGCCTGAAGCCGCATGACATACTTGTCCAATTTGATGAACAATACCTCCTTCTGCCAGAACAGTTTTCTTTGCTTCTGGAATCATGCTTGCATCAGAGACACAGTGAGAATCACAAGGTTCCAAAAGTCATATTTATTCGTTCTGGTGAACGGAGAGCGATATCACTTGTACACAATGATCAAAAGGAACTTCCAGAAACGCAACGTTACAAGTCAGGAGGTTGGGATAGGCATAGTCACTCTCAACGCATAAATAAAACAAGTGAGTTGCAGTCGATCCAATCGAGCACGAGCGTCGATTCATTAACTGACATTCCAAGTTGGAATGGAGCTTCGGAGCCTGTTGTGCTTTTGAGAGAAGACGCCGATTGTACGATTCGTTTGACGCAAGGTAAGGAGACGCGATTGCAAGTACATTCACCGGACAGAAAATATGTTTTTGACGAGCTACTCAGCTCTCAGGCATCCCTTCAAGCGGTTCCGGAGAGTATTCGAGGTCGAGTAGATATGATGCTACAAGTTCTTGAAGCACATGCCGGGTCGATCGATAAAAAGATGAGAGGGCCCGGTTCTACTGGGGCTCAAACAGCACGGTTACCAACTGTAAATTCGATAGAGAAGCAGCCGACTGTACAACGTTGAGAATGTCTTGTGTGCCAATCACGGCGATAGCCGTCGCAAGAAAATCGTGTGCTTCTTTACGAATCTCATCAATTTCGTGATGTGAGTTTTCAGAGAAGACAAACACTCGATACGAGATGTTCAACGTTTGCAATGCGGTCTCCCAAAAAGGAGCACAATCGCTGACGGTTCTGCTCGTCGCCACAATAAGCAATGGGCCTCGAACGTGCAGAGTTGTGCATTGTTCAGCAAGTGCATCTGAGTCAGAACGTACCATGCGAACGTATAGAGTCTATTCCACAGTAGGTGAAAAAAATGACTACATTTGCTCCTGAAGTTATGTCCAATGAAGAACGCGTCGTACTACCTCGTTAGAGAATCAGATGATGTCAGGTTCTCAATAGGGCGTGCAGTGCGAACAAAATCAGCTTCAGGAATTAATGCACAGTTGTTTCCAGATATGTGTTCAAGAGTCAATTCATCTTCCCCAGCACGCTGGAGTAAATACTGAGTAGGACTTTCATTACCACTGCCATCAGAAATCGACTGAAGTAGCCAGGCGTTTCCATTACGCTGCCAAGCAAAGTGAGCGGTACGCCCATCTGAGCGAAAGAGCCAAGAGCAAATTTGTCCTTGCTGTGGGTCCCATCCGATGTATTCAGTGGTTGTCAAACGATCAACCATTTTTTCAGAGGCCTCCTCATTGGGTAGAAGGGCCGGTATTCCCTGCGCCATTCGCTCTTCACCACCACGTGGCTCAATCTCCTTTGTGATGAGATGCCGGCGAATTAAAAAGGTGCCCTGTTCATTCCACTCGCACTGAAGGCTTGCTGTGATGCCATCACTAATGTCTTCCCAGAAACCTCGTAACCAATTGAGTTGTTGGAGTCGGTCATGGATTGTTGGTTCGGCAGATGCTGCAGATTCACGAACAGATTCCATGAGCCAGCGGTCTTCGTGCCGAACAAGCACTGCAGAAAAACGACTTTGGCGAGGTTTTTGATCGGCGAGAGACATCTGGGATAAGCCGTCAACGACAACAACATCGTCACGAATTGGTCGAATCGAATCAATTTGGAAGCCAATCTGAGCAGTTTCATCACGTGCAAAGAGTTGATCAAACACGTGCTCAACAGCTGGTTGTCCGACAATGCGATTGCCGGTATCAAGATCAAGGTTTTCACCATTCTGCACCCAGTGAGCTGCCAGTGCGATAGCATCATGACGATTAAAGGCATCGAGGTAATTGGCAAACGTGTTCTGTATATCGGTGGAGACATTTGCAGCCACCGCGTCCTTAATTTTTTTCAGGTTTCGGAAAGAATTTTCCTGTGGGAGGACTGCTGGTATTTCGGCAGAGACTGGATTAATGTCATTTTTTTCCACGGCTTTTGTGAGGAGTTGTTGATCAAGCTTTGCCACACGAAAAGACTGGGCAGGCTTTATCACAACTGGAATTGGTCGAGTGGCTCGATATGCCGTGCGGTTCTCGTCTTGCGTTGTTGAGTCAGCGTAAGGGAGTGACTGGCTGACTGGCTGATTTACAGAAGGACTGCAACCAATCAGCATGCTAGATGCAGTAAGCAGATATGCGAGGTTCCTATGTCGCGAAAACTCTCCTGTTGCATTGAAAGCACGGCTCATACAACCCTCCTTGTACTTGGTGTCACTCATTTATTCATGAAGACACACTATGTGAAAACACAATATGTATAGTTCTCAGGCATCAATACATTAGTACGTAGTGTATCCCGAGTGGTCATATTTTTGCCAATTCTAAAAACAGAGCAATTCAGTTTCGGCCTGCTGTTATGCTCGGAAAGTCGTCAGTTCGAAAGGGTGTGAGCGGTAATCCAGCAGAAGAATACATGTTGCAGACTGGGTTATCAGCCCATGCGTAACGAACGGCCACCGGATTAGAAACCGTTTCACTCCAGACCTCTATTCGTCCATCAGCGAGTATTCGAGCCTGTGCGTGGACGAATGTCTTGCTGGAATCAGCAATGGTAAAACCGACGGGTTCACGAACGTCAAAAGGTCTCCATCCACTCGCCTTTGGTTCCACATGTGCAAACGTAAGGATTAGACGGTTGTCGCCGTTGTGTTGCATCGATTGATACAGTGGGCTTCGGTAGGCAATCTCAGGCATGCTGTATGTTTCAGCAAGTGCCAACCGTGCCAATCGTTTTGCAACATCGATTTTATTTTTTGGATGGATGTCTTTTCCTTCACCAAGATCGATGATTACGGCTTCACCCGTATTGTTCAGTTTTTTAAGTGTCATTGTTTGGGCTTCACGAAGTTCAGCCCACTCACTCTCAGCAGGCTCAGGCTTCTCGTCTTTAAAATCTGCAAGTTGGACCCAATAAAAGGGAAAGTCGCCAAGGCCCCATTCGTCCCGCCAGGAGTCAATCATGAATGGGAAAAGCTCACGGTACTGAACAGCGCGGCTTGCATTGGACTCACCCTGATACCAAATGGCACCTTTCATGCCGTAGCCAATAGTCGGCGCGAGCACGCCACAGTAAATGTTTCCTGGTCGAGAGTTCCCGGTAAGTAACGACTCTGGATGTCGAGGACGTCTTGGAGGCGATTTTTTTTCAGCCTTTGCTTTTTCAGAAGCTTGTTTCCAAACATCAAGTCTTCTTTCGTAAGCCTTTAGAGCCTCAGGCATCGTAGACTCGGTTTTAATCCATCTCTCAATTAATGGCTTGAATCTGTCGTCCGACGATAACAGATTCCTGTCAATCCAAGCCTCACAAGCACTCCCACCCCACGCGTTGTCGATGAGCCCAACTGGAACATGAAGTGTTTGGTGGACTTGACGTCCGAAGAAGAATCCAACTGCAGAAAAATCACCAACATTTTCAGGAGAGCACACGGCCCATTCGCCTTTGAAGTTCCATTGAGGCTCTTGCGTGCCCACCTGAGGAACAGAAATAAGTCGAATGTGTCCTAAGTCTGCAGTCGCTATCGCGAGGTCAGCGTCGTTGGCCTGACGAACATTCCACTGCATATTCGATTGCCCAGAGCAGACCCAGACCTCTCCAATAAGGACATCTTGAAATGTCTGGGTATTATTTCCCTCGACAGTCAGGGTGTGAGGGCCGCCGTATTCCATAATGGCGTCGAGTTGTACTGACCAGGACCCATCTTTTTCAGCAACCGTGGCGTGACTCTGGCCGGCTATGGAAACAGAAATCTTTTCACCAGGATCGGCCTTACCCCACACCTTATTCTGAATACCTTGTTGCAAAACCATGTGATCACCAAACAAATTGTTCAGCGACACATTCGCGAGGAGGGTTGTTGGTGTAAGAAGGAACAAGAATGAGAAACTAGCAATGCAACGCAGATTCATAGTAATTACTTCTGAAGTGAGTAGAGGTGTTGACCACCATGAAAGGAATACGAATAGATGTCGATATTTCAGAAATGTTACGAACTGAGTATGGGCAAAAAGTTGGCCTATCTGAAACAACTTGAATCGTAACGAACTGCAGAATGTACACTAGATGTTGCGAGTTTATTACCTCACGTAGAACTAAGATCTTCGTGAGGCAACTACACGCGTCCCTGAATGTAGTTCTCAGCCTCTTGAAGAGCCAATTGACAATTTCCAGCTTTGTAGGCGTTGAGATCACCTATTGAGATAAGCCCTGCGATGTGTTGATTCCTTTCAAGAACTGGGAGGTGACGAATTCGTTCAACTCTCATCAATTCAGCGATTTCATCAAGCTGGGTGTCGATCGTACACGTGATAATTTCTTGGGTCATTACAGTACCAACACTGGTGAGTTCTGGCTGTCTTCCTGCTGCCACGATTCGGCGGAGGACATCTCTCTCAGTGAAAATACCTACAAGTTCATCACCTGTATGTGATGTTTGAACAACCAACAAAGCACCAATATGCTCAGCATTCATCAGGCGAGTTGCGTCGAAAACAGTCGTGTCTGGTGAGACGCTCAAAACACGGCAGCCACTTTTGGTTGCTAAAAGGTGTGAAACGGTAGCCATCGGTCCTCCCCGTATAAATCAATGATGGGAATGTGTCAGAAAAACATTTCCCAGTCGTTCCTTGGCCTTGTCCCCGTAATCTTCAAATTATACGAAAATTTCAGTCACGAAGTGTACTTCTGGGCTGGACGAGCAGCAGAGATCACTGACTACAAACGGTAAAAACACAGGTTTTCAGGCTTTTCTGGTTCACTTTATTTGAAAATTTGAAAGGACATCTTGCTTCCATAGGTTGGTGCAATGGAAGCCGTCATATTCCGGATGACTAAACCGTCGCAGTCTGCAGGGGCAATAGCCTGCAAAAAATTGCCAAAAAATGTCATCTCGCGCTTGCGTGGCCTAAAAGTCCACTTAATCTAGCTATTTTGACAGGTGACCGTGCGTGTTCGGTCTCTTTTGTCGAAGTCTGTCATCGGGAATTTCTTCGTTTGGCAGGCGGACCATTTTTTTCAAGTTCCAAACGTTTGATTCCCCCCCCTGAATTATGGAGGCCTTCGTGTTCCGCAAAGTTGTGACAAGTATGTTGCCAGCCATTGCAATCCTCGCGACGTGTTCTATCGCATCCGCTGATTGTGAAGACTGCAACAAGAGTGAAAGCTGTGGCACCAAAACGGTGTGCCAACGGCAGTATGTGACAGAAATGAAAACTGTGACATGCACTGAGTATAAAAAAGAAACTCGTGAAAAGACTTACAAGGTCATGAAGCGAGTACCTCGGACTGAAGAGCGAACTCGTACGGTAACCGAATGTGTTCCAGAGACTCGCACGAAGACTGTCAATTACACAGTCAATAAAAAGGTAATGGAAACCAGAAGCTGTGATTATCAGGTTCAGGTTCCTTACTGTGAAGAAGTTGAGCAGAAGTACACTGTGATGGTGCCAGTGCAAGAAGAAAAGACTTGCACGTACACTGTTCAGGTTCCTTACTGCGAAGAAGTTGAGCAGAAGTACACTGTGATGGTGCCAGTGCAAGAAGAAAAGACTTGCACGTACACTGTTCAGGTTCCTTACTGCGAAGAAGTTGAGCAGAAGTACACCGTGATGGTGCCAGTGCAAGAGGAAAAGACTTGCACGTACACTGTGATGGTACCTGTAAAGGAAGAAAAAACCTGCACGTATACAGTGAAGGTTCCTTATACAGAAGAAGTTGAGCAGAAGTATACGGTTCAAGTTCCTTACACAGAAAATGTCGAAAAGACCCGTACTGTGAAGAAGCGAGTGCCAGTTTGCTCAACCAAGACTGTTCAGGTTCGTGGTGGTCATTGGGAAAACCAGATGACCGAAATGCCATCCTGTGGTACAGATGCGTGTGGCAATCCGTGCCCACCAAAAATGTGCTGCAAGCGTGTTTGGGTGCCAACGTGTGAGGAGAAGGAAGTTCAGTGCACGACGTACGATTGCGTGACTGAAGAAGTTCCTTATACCGTTTGTGTTCGCAAGTGCCGAACGGAAGAACGAACTCGTACTGTGTGCGTTCCAAAGTGTCGTGAAGAGGAGCGAACTCGTACCTACTGTGTCACCAAGTGTGTTCCAGAAGAGCGAACTCGCACCTACTGCGTCACCAAGTGTGTCCCAGAAGAGCGAACTCGCACTGTAAAGGTACAAAAGTGCCGTGAAGAAGAGCGAACTCGCACCTACTGTGTCACCAAGTGTGTTCCAGAAGAGCGAACTCGTACTGTACAGGTACAGAAGTGCCGTCCAGAAGAGCGAACTCGCACCTACTGTGTCACCAAGTGTGTTCCAGAAGAGCGAACTCGTACTGTGAAGGTACAGAAATGTCGAACTGAGACTCGCACCCGTGAGTATGAAGTTTGCAAGTGTGTACCTGAAGCAATGACCAAGGAAGTTTCCTACACGGTCATGGTTCCACAGGAAAAAGAAGAGAAGTATTCGGTAACTCTTTATGACTGCGTTCCGGAAGAAAAGACCTGCACCTACGAGGTCTGTGTTCCAGTTCAGGTCACAAAGGAAGTTCCAGTAAAGAAATGCGTCATGGTACAGGTCGAAGTACCTTGTGACAGTTGCAACGACGGTTGCTGCGGCGAGAGCTGCAGTGATTGCGATAGTTGCTGCAACGACAGTTGTGACAAGGGTTGCCAACGGAAGGGCTGCCTGCGTCGTCGCTGCCGCTAAAGTGACGCAAGACAGCCTTTAAAAGCTGTTTTTGAAGAAAATGAGGTGGGCCGGTTGTCATTTAGGCAGCCGGCCCGCTTTTTTTGCCTAAAAAATTGACCTGAATCAAACCAAGGGGTACATCTTTACGTAGAGAAAGAGTTCAGTTCTGTGCACAAAACAGGGAATGTGTGCATTTTTTGGTTCAGGATTTCAGATGAAACTATTTCAGCAATTCTTTCAGAAACGATCAGTACGGGCTCGTCGTTCCCTTGGGCCTTTCAATCGATCATTTGAAAATCTTGAGCCACGGTTGGCGTTTGACGTTGATTTGTCAGTTGCAATCAGTAACGGACAGAATACGTATGTTCCTGGTTCTGCCAAAGTAGACACGATTATTGTCCAAAATTCTGGTTCGGACGCTGTGACAAATGCACGAGTCGTTGCGCCATTACCAGACGGGATATTGTCCGCCACATGGGCGGGCCTGGGGTCTCCAGGGGCCAATGTACCGGCAAGTGGTAGCAGCGGTAACGGTGATGCACTTAATACGTTGATCAGCTTGCCAGCTGGTGGTACAGCAATCTTTACAGTGACAAATCAAATTGCAGCTGACGCTATTGGGCAAATCAAAACTGATGTCACGGCTGTCACGCCCCTTGGTATCCCGGACAGTCATCCTGACAATAATTCGACATATGACATTTGGTCCCGCCCATTCCTCGCAATAGGAAGTGGCCTTGCGTATTTAGGTACGCCAACAGTCAGCATCGTTGATCCTGCGTTGGGCACAGTTGTCAGACAGTTTGATGTCTACGAGCAGGGATTCATGGGGGGTGTACAAACGGCAATTCTCGACGTTGATAATGATGGGCGTGATGAGATTGTTGTCGCGCCAGGACGCGGTCGAGTTGGCGAGGTACGCGTTTTTGACCTTGATGGTGAGGAAATGCCGGAGTACCGAATCACTCCATTTGGCTCAAGCTTTTTGTCTGGAGTCAATATCGCCCTTGGTGATGTTGATGGCGATGGGACGAAGGATTTGATTGCTGGACAAGCAGCTGGCAGCACCGTCAGTATTCACCTTGGAGGTAGCTTGGGATGGGAGTCAACTCCTTTTCGACGGTACATGCCATATGGAACAACGCATCTTGCTGGTGTGAGTGTCGCGGCAGCAGATATCGGCTCTATTACGAATGGTTCAATTAGTCAGACAGAATCAAAGGATAGTCGTGCTGAATTGGTGCTTGGAACTGGCCCTGGTGCGATCAAGTCAGTCCAAATAGTTGATGTAGCTGGTCCGCCGATAGTGGTTGCAGAACTTTCAATTGATCCCACAATCGGTTATTCCGGTGTAACAATTGCCTCAGGGCTTTATAACGATCGAAGCGTGGACGACATCATGGTATCCGGCGGGCAGGGTGAAGATGCGCGAGTTGATATGTTTCAAATAACTCGAAATTCTGGATCGACTCTGACGACAAAGAAAAATCTGACAAGTGGAAATACAGCAAATTCAAGATTTCGTGTTTCACCACTTGATAGCAACGGTGATGGACAAGTGAACTCGTTTTTTGCTATCGGATCCGGTGGTGCCCAAGTACTCGATGCTGACGGCAATGTAACAAACACCGTTTCAGTTGTACGCGGCCCACTGACAGCAGCCTCAGCATCTTCAGCGTCGATTGATCCAGCTGTGATTACTACATCAAGTGGACTGCAATATGTTGATCTCGTTGTAGGCTTGGGGGTGCCGGTGACAGCTGGTCAAACGGTCTCCGTTCACTACGTTGGCAGTCGTCAAAATGGTGACGTGTTTGATACTTCTTTAACAAGAGGTACCCCATTCGAGTTTACTCTCGGTCAAGGGCAAGTTATTCAAGGCTGGGACGAGGGTGTAGCTGGCATGCGGGAAGGTGGCCGACGAAGGTTGAATATCCCTGCTTATATGGCCTATGGGCCGAATCCAGGTGGAGGCCTACCAGCTGGACCGTTGGTGTTTGATGTGCAGCTGTTGAGTGCATCAAACCCGATTTTAGGAGGGCGGCCGCCGGTAACGCGACCACCATTAGGACAGAATTAGAACCTAGCGGGTAGACGGGTTCATTCGTAGCATATTTCTGTGGGTGAGCTACTATTTGTTAGCGACTCACCACTGGGCCTCAAGCCCAAGATTGGCACCATGCAGGAAGACGTTGCTAGCACCTGCAAGAGTTATCGTGTTGGTGTTTGAGAAATCGAATTGATTTGGTGCCAGGGCTACTCCAGAGATCCAAATCAGGTTATAGCCAGCCCGAAGCGACCATTTTCGATTGAGTCGTCGAACAATTGAGTAATTCATGTCTCCAATAAATCCGACACCAACGTCTCGAGCACTGGCTTGAGGACGGTACGGTACTCCGCCACCTGCTAATGTATCAATGGGAGCACTATCAGCGTTTAAAAAAGTTCCGGCGAGCATCGTTTTCACCCACCCTTCGGTAGACCAATTATTCCATCGGCGTTTTGTTTTAAATCCAATCTGAGGCCCAAGCATTTGGGAAGTTGTTGTAATTGAGTACGTTCCGTCATTGTTGATGGGTTGACTGGCATCGACATGCAGATTCGCAACATCATTGAATCCAGCCCATCGGAAGCCACCGAGCCATTGGAATTCATGTTCAAATGTGCCGTGAACGCGGTGCCAAGGAAAAGGAGAGCGAGGCCCACCTTTTGTTGTGACACGAGACGTAAAAATATTGACTTCACACATATTTAAGCTTGATGTGTAGGTTGATCGGACGGCATCTAAATTCGTCCAACCATCGACAACAGATCCAAGGGCCCCTGGTACTCGAAGATCGCCGGAACCACGGGCTGTACGTTCACCGAACATTCCAAAAACACCGGTGTAGCCAAACTCCCAGCCGATACCATTCTTGCGAAGTCGACCTCCGAAAAGACGAATGCCTGGTGCTGTGCCAGGATTTGTGGAACGGGTTGTGAGTTCTGGAACACCGCTGGTGGTCTCGGCAACCACAGCTCCACTGGTTGCATTATTTCGCTTGAAGAAAAGAAAATCGATTAGAAAATACGCGTCGTAATCGCAGCCACAACGAGAACAGTCGCATTGGTAGCATTGCCTGCATTGCTTGTTACATCGGCCTCCAGTTTTACATGTTGGCACGTACGGCTCTGGTGCAAGTGGCTCTGGTGGAAGTAAAATATTCTCAGTACCAAGGGGGATCTCATCTACAAACTGAGGCGTCTCATGATCGGTGGTGAGCTGGTCAGTTGGTTGAGATTTAGTTCGATCAGAAGGCGATTCTTGTGCCTCATCAGGAGATGCTTCAGCATTTGATACCGGCTCCTCTTCTGGAGTCTTGGACTCAACTGGATTTGGAAGCGTCGGACCAGCTTCAGGACTTTCAACGCGAGAAGAATCATCAGCGGCTGTCTCTTGAGCCGGAGTAGGCTTATTTTTCTCATCAGTTTGAGCTGAAAATGCAGGGTGACAAAAGGCCACTACGCACAAACCGATACAGAACCTTCTCGGCCACGGTGTACCCACATTAAATCCCCCTAAGAAAAAACCCTTATGATGGGTATCGGCTGAATGAATCAGTATCTTCGGAAAAATCGTTTTTTTCCATAAAACCGGGAAAATCAGTAGTAATTTTGTTACCTTTCGTTCGTTGCGGAATAGGCTTGGAACCGCGAGTGATCTGTCTAATAAAGACAGTCATGGACTGAGACCGACCGAGCGACCACATTACACGGAATTCTGATGTCGAACGAATTACAGATTACAAGGGAGAAAGAAGGAGATATCCTTATCCTTGAGATTCAGGAATCAAGAATTTCTGAAGGCCCTGTCATTGATGCACTCTCGCGCGAATTTGAAGCCGCAATCGAAAACGGCAACTGCAAAAAAATTCTACTTGATTTGCATCAAGTAGAATTGATGTCGAGTGGCATGCTCAGCGTACTGGTGAGGCTCTATCGTGAACTTGCGGAACGAAATGGACGTTTTGTTCTGTGCGGTGCTCGACCACCTGTTTTGAAGGTGTTTGAGATGACCAGGCTCGATCAACTATTTCGACTTGAGCCAGACGTTACGCATGGAGTCAGTCGCCTCAATCGATAAAACTAACTCAACGGCACATGTTCTTTGATTCACTGTGATCGACCTGGTCAAATCAGATTTCAACCATCAATCTTTGTGAATTGTACTCACATCTCATAACGCAGAGTCACAAGAAAGACTTTTTATGCCATCAACTCCTGGTGTCGACATCGTCATTGCTGAAGATAGTCGCATTCAAGCAAAAATTCTTGAGCGGCGACTTACGGAAGCAGGTCACCGTGTGCGGTGGGGCGCAGATGGCCAAGCTGCACTTGATCTTGTTCGTGAGCAGGCCCCGGCAATTATTGTCTCGGATATCGAAATGCCAACGATGACGGGATATGAGTTTTGCAAGGCAGTCAAGCAAGATTCTGAATTACGGAAGATTCCTTTTGTGCTCCTGTCAACGCTTTCGGATCCACTGGACATTATCAAAGGTCTTGATGCGGGAGCGGACAACTATGTAACCAAGCCTTATGAACCCAAATATTTGATCGGACGGATTCATTCGTTACTTGAAACACCACTTGCAGTCGATGAAGGTACCGACCAGACAATAGATGTCGCAATTGCCGGTCAAACATTCAAAGTGAATGCTGGGCGTCAGCAGGTTCTGAATCTTCTCGTATCAACTTTTGAAAACGCAGTAGCCAAGAATCAAGAATTGATACAGGCCAATCAAAATCTGGCAACAGCGAAAGATCAGTTAGAGCAGAACAATCAAGAACTAAGAGATCTCAATCAGAAGATAGCGAGTGCAAATGATCAGATGACGAGAGACCTCGAGGCAGCAGCACGTGTGCAACGAGCGCTTTTGCCAGCAGAAGAAACACTTCAATTTGACTGTGGGGATGTTGCCTGGCGATATGTCCCTTGTCATGGTTTAGCAGGCGACTTTCTCAATGTTTTTCAACTTGATGAAGACCACATTGGCTTATTTGTTGTCGATGTGAGTGGTCATGGAGTGCCTTCGTCACTGCTTTCAGTGACGGTTGGAAGATTTTTGACACCAAAGGCATCAGACAGTTCTGTCTTGGTGCGTCTTCGTGAAGACGGGTCAACGGAGGTCGTTTCGCCAGTAGAAGTGGCCACTGAACTCAACCAGCAATTTCAGTCCCAAGACTTTTCTGAACTCTATTTTACCTTTATCTACTGCGTCGTGAATTCTAAAACAGGAGAGATGCGATATACCGCGAGTGGACATCCACCGTTGCTTCATATCTCAACTGCAGGTGAGGCTGCGTTTGAAACACTGCATAGTCTTCCAGTTGGGTTTTTCCCTGAGGCGGAATATGAAGAAAAGACAATCCAGCTGCAAAAAGGAGAACGGGTTTACCTTTATTCTGACGGAGTTACCGAGGCAATGGATAAGGATCTTGAGCAGTTTGGAGATGATTCATTAAAGGAAGTTATTAGCCTGAATCGCTCTCGTGATCTCAATGCTGGTGTGGGAGAACTTCTTGAGAGTATTCAAGCTTGGTGTGAACCAAACGGTCCATTAGATGATGTCTCGATTCTTGGCTTTGAATGGCGAGGGCCGTCTTCATGACTGCTCAGGTCTGTAGTAACTACATCCCTTGCCTGTAAGTCGTTCGTAGCCAGAATTCAAACCAAGCATGGTCTCTGCACCACCAAGAAACAGTGCACCATCTGGGCGAATCGCACGAGCCATTTTTTCGAGTACCTCGCCTCGGGTCTTGGTGTCAAAATACAGAAGGACATTGCGAAGGAAAACAATGTCATACGGCATCATTATTGGCCATGTATCAGTGAGGTTCAGCTGGCGAAATTCTACAAGCTGTCGGCACGACTGAGTAATGCTCCAATTGCCTTGGAATGGATGAAAATATTTAGTGAGCAGCGGCTGTGGGAGGCCACGAACAATTTCAAGTTCACTGAATACGCCTTCCCGTCCCCGATCCAAAACTACATTTGAGATATCGGTGGCGACAATACGAACTTTCCATGATGCAAGGAGATCACGAAACTGTTCATTCAATAGTATTGCAATGCTATAAGGCTCCTGGCCTGTTGAGCATGCTGCGGACCAGATTGTGAGTTGTTTCGTAGCAGCTCGCTTCTTCACAAAATCAGGAATGATACTTTTTAAGGTTTCAAAAGGTGTTTTGTCTCTAAAAAAACTTGTTTCATGTGTCATCATGGCATTCAAGACATCATTCTCAAGCGGACTACCATTGACGGTCTGAATGCGATCAATGAGAGTGTCGAGGCTTGGAAGTTTTCGTTGTCTGACAATCGGTAAGAGACGGGCGACGACGAGGTACTGTTTGCTCTCATCAATGATCACCCCAGTTTTTTTCTTGAGCAGCCCACGGAGGTAAGAGAACTGCGGAGGGCTTACCTGCATATGGAAAAAACTCGTCTCATGATTCAGAAAATAAAGAAACTGGAAAAGACTACTGCTGTTGTCGACGGATTCGCATTGCAATATCCGGCCCAACACGATCGAGAGAGAGCACTGCATCTGCAAGGCCTGCTCGGACAACGTGACCAGGCATTCCCCACACAACACTGCTTGGTTCGTCCTGAGCAATAACTACACCGCCCTCCGATGCAATCATTTTACATCCCTGAAGGCCATCATTCCCCATGCCAGTAAGCACAAGAGCTAACGTGTCTGAATGAAATATTTTGGCTGCAGAGCGAAAAAGTACATCAGCTGATGGTCGGCATGAATTCTCAGGCGGTCCGTTATGAAGAGCCAGGATGAATGCTTTGCCACGTTTCTGGATTTCGAGGTGCGAGCCCCCGGGAGCCAGGTAGATGTGTTCTGGTTGGAGTGCTTGCCCATGACTCGCTTCGCTCACTCTATGCTTACACATTTTGGACAGTCTTTCGGCAAGATGTCCGGTGAATTCCTTTGGCATATGCTGCACAACCACAATAGGTGGGGCGTCTGCAACAGTCAGATGTGGAAGGATTTCTGCTAAAGCGCTTGGGCCGCCAGTCGATACACCAATAACAATAACGGATATGTTTTGTGATTTCTTTGTCCAACGGGATTGAATCGGTGATTTTGTGGAGGCCGTATGGTTGCCACATTCCTTGTTTGTACCGGGAGGTCGATAGACTGCCCTGAGTTTCGGAACTAATTCAGACTCGATTCTCGCCACGATACTGTCGTTGTCTGTAGCAGTTGGCTTTGCGACGTAATCGTTCGCCCCAGCAACCAGCGATTCCAAGGTTGCCTTTGCTCCTCGCTCGGTAAGGCTTGAAAACATGACAACAGGTAATCGGGAATATTTTTCCCGAATACGGCGAAGCGTCTCAATACCATCCATTACAGGCATTTCAATATCGAGAAGAACAATATCGACTTGCTCTTTTTCTAAAAAAGTCAGAGCCTTCTCTCCATCTGCAGCTGTCCCAATGACTTTGATGCCGGGGATATCGCGAAGTGTCTTGGAAAGTATTCCTCGTATTGCCGCGGAGTCATCAACGAGGAGAAGACGGATGGGTTTTTTTTCTGCCTTGTTTTGTACAGGTTGATTCGTGTGTGAATCAAATGACGAAGAACGTTGAGTTTTCGAAAGGGATTCGTTCGTGTTGTTTGTTTTCTGAATCAGTCCAAGTGCATTCAGTCGCGCCACAAGTTCGGTTGGCGTAAACGGCTTCGCAACAAAGTCCGTCGCACCGAGTCGCATCGCTGCTTCGATACTTGCTTTTGTTGAGTCAGTCGAAATCATCACAACGGGAAGATTTTTGTACTGTTGGCTTCGACGGATTCGACCAAGTAACTCAAACCCATCCATTTCAGGCATGTGACGGTTGAGCGTTATAAGCGCCGGACGCGGCATGTGAGAAAGCCTGTCGAGTGCCTCGACCCCATTCTGAGCTTCAATGCATTGGAACTGCAAGCCAGTCAGTACTTTCGTGAGAATACTACGTACTGGTTTTGAATCGTCAATTACAAGTGCATGCACGGTTTCAATCCTAGCGCGTCTGCTAGAGTGTCAAAGAGACGCTTAAGCAAATATAGAATTTAGTGTTCTGGCGTAATTCGTACCGCTCTATTGCTAGCAGTCTAGCAGCAGCACTCTAGACTGTCCTATCGCCTGTATTCATCAACCAATCGTTGGAGTCCTTGAGCCATGTGGGAAAGCTCCTGTGCAGAGTGCTGGGTATTGTTCGCTCCCTCAGCAGTATTTTGTGCAGCATTTGCCACCTGAACAATATTCTGTGCGATCTCAGTGGAACCGGTTGTTGCCTCCCCAATATTCCGACTGATTTCACTTGTTGTTGCGGATTGCTCCTCAACGGCAGTTGCAATTTTTGTTTGTAGAAGATCAATCTTTTCAATGACTGACGCAATTTCACTAATGGCGGTCACGGCTTTTTCGGTATCAGATTGCATGGCCTCAATTTTTGTTCCGATGTCTTCTGTTGCCTTAGCCGTTTCTCGAGCAAGTTCCTTGACCTCATTGGCGACAACAGCAAATCCTTTTCCCATATCGCCTGCACGAGCAGCCTCAATTGTGGCATTAAGAGCCAGCAGATTTGTCTGTTCGGCAATGGTAGTAATGACTTTTATAACCTGACCGATTTGGCTGCTTGACTGTCCAAGCTCATCCATTGCTGCAGATGTCTTATGAGCCATGTCGACAGATTGTCGGGCAACCGCGGCAGCATCCTGAGCACTGCGTGCAATCTCATCAATATTCAAAACGAGGTTTTCAACAGATGATGAGACAAGTTTGGTATTACCGCTGACTTGCTCAGCAGCCGAAGAAACTAGGTTTGCCTGAGCAGTGGTTTCTTCAGCAGTTGCACTCATCTGCTGGCTTACACTCGTCAACTCTTCAGAAGAGCCCGCTAGTGCATTCGTGTTATCTACAATTCCATTCACCAAGGATGCTTGACGACGGGCTTCCCTGGAAAAACGATGTGAAATGCTTACTGACACAAGGAGAACACCAATGGTGCTTAGAATAAAGATCGTTGTAGCGAAATTAAACAAGCTGCGCACGGGTTGAAGTATTTCAGCCCTATCAATTTCTGAGATGAGAGCCCAAGTGACATTTTTGTCTCCACCCCGTGAATCCTGATGGATAGTTACAGGTTGCCACGACGAGAGGACATCGATTCCACGGTAATCTTGTATTTCTGCTGTACCAGATTCACCATCATCTAGAGCCGAACGAACGGCGTCAGTGTCTACTCGCACCTTCGGGTTAATAATAGTTGATTTAACACCAAGATCTTCTGGGAACCGTGATTGACTTCTAAAAAGTCCATCATCAGCAACCGCATATGTCTCACCGGTTTCTCCCATTCCTGTTGTTTCGCTGATGATTGACGTGATTTTGTCAACGGGGAGCTGAAAGATGACAGCCCCCTTCAGTTCTCGGCCATTATAAATTGGTGCAGCAATAAAGCTTGCTGGTGCTTCGTATGATGGCAAGTAGTTTTCGAAGTCTGCGAAAGCAACAGTGTCACGACGGCCACCACTTATAGATTCTTGGAAAGCTCTCGCAAAATTTGTGCCCGCAAAAGATCCCGTCTTCAGAGAGGTGACAAAATCCAACTCCTTAAAGACCGAATAGACAATTGTTCCAGAATCAGCATCGACAAGAAAAAAGTCATAGATCTGAAGTCGTTTCAAGAAATTTCGAAAGATAGGATGATACAAGGAATGAGCTGCTGAGTATGAGGATCCATCATCTGCAGCATTCAATAACTCTTTTGAACCAAGAGGATTTTCATTTTTCCGGATGTAAAGATACTGGAGATACGCCGATGAGTCCGATAGATTTTCAAGGAAACTGGTAGTTGGGGGCTCGTTTTCGGTTTGTTTCATGTATTCATTGGAGAATTCACCCGTGTAGTACGTCGAGAGACTCTTTCGGGCATCCTCGATTGATGATTCTGTAAGATTGTCATCACTTTCAATTTTCTGAAAGCCAGTTGTAAAGGCTTCAAGTGCTTCAAGAGTCATTCTGTTTTCAGCAGTAATCTTGAGCTGCTCTTCCATGGAAGAGAAATAATTGTCAACAGCTTTTGCAGTGATTTTGTTGACTGTTTGTAGTTTGCGTAGTGACTGGCCTTCAATGGCTTTTGCTGCTGACGAATAGGTTGCATACCCCATGAAGGCTAAGGGCAGCATAGAAACGGCAAGCAGCGACCAAAGCAGACGATCTTTGGAAAAACCAAAAAACCTTGAACTTAAAGTCGCCGTGTCAGTTTGAGTGTTGTCATGGGTAGCGTGTAAATCAGATTTCGTCATGGTAGTGCCGTCAAATAGGTAAGGAAGTTAGTTGTGTTTGTTTAGCCAACAGATAGTGATTCAGTTCGAATATCCAAGAGATTTTTAAGAATTTTTTCTGGTGACAAGAAGTGTATTAAGTGGTCAGTATCAGGGAGTACACCCGTGAGAGCACTCGAAGAGTTATTGGTGGGAGGGACAACCTGATGAGGGTCAAAAGCCTTTACGTCGAGGAGTTTGTCTACTAAAAAGCAGTACCATTCGTTGCTGATATCAACTATGAGACTGATTTGCTTGATGCTGTGTGGGGTAGCGGGATACTCCAGGAAAACCCGAAGATCGATAGCCGGGACAATTCGCCCTCTGAGGTTGAGTAGTCCAGAGATAGCAGGTGATGCCAAAGGAACTTTGTTGATAACACCTCTTTGCAGCACTTCAGTAACGTTATCGGACTCAATAGCAAAGCACGTATCCTCAATAAGAAACGTGCAGCAGCGTTTTTGATCCGTTCTTTCCTCAGATGTGTTCATTACTATGGAATTCATGAAAGGGGGCTCTCCTCTGACCACTGACTTGCGGCAATAATATCCAGAACTTCAGTAGCACTGTCTCCAACCAGAAGAGTACCCAAGAGGCCACTCTTGGTTGTTGTCTTCTCAAGTGAGCCATGACCTGTTTCGACATCGATAATTCTGCGAACGGCAATCGCCTTATTTCCGAGTTCATGCGGCAGAATAACACCCACAACAGACGAGTTAGTAGGCTCTTTTTCTAGTTTCTCCGACGTGTGTAAGATCCGATCGGGATCAATGAGTTGCGTCAACTCACCATCCCGTTTTACAAAACAGGAGTCTCCGGCGGGGTCGATTTCAGACTGAAGGAAGTTTTCGAGACGTTGCACCTGGTTTAGGGGAACAGCAACACGGCGGCCATAATGAGTTTCACACACGAGGTATCGCGCAGATTCCTTGATGACTTCACTAAGTCCCTCCGAGGTACTTTGGAGATCACCTGCGCGACGAGTGTGAGCCGGAATGTCAGCGGCCATAGTGATTCCACGGAGATCAAGGATCAGGACCACGCTGCCATCACCCATGACGGTCGCACCTGAATAAATTCCCATTGGCGCCAAGAGACTGCTTATTGCTTTGACAACAATAAACCAAAGTCCAGTTGTTTCCGTGGCATGACTATGCTGGTTTTCAGACGTCGTGACAGCATCTACAACAAGGCCAAATTCATGGCTATCTACTTTGACAACAACAACAGTGCCAGAGGTCGGCCGTTTTTTCCAGTCGCGAAGTCCGAGCCACCGGTCAAGGTACACGACCGGAATAAGTCGATCTCGTAATCGTAGAACCGGTGCACCTTCGAGTCCGTCGATCCTATGACTCGTACCATGTTTTCTAAGAGCTACGAGTTCTTGAATATACGGCTGCGGTATTGCAAGCCGTTCGCCACCACTTGAAACAATCAGGGCTGGAATAATTGCAAGAGTAAGTGGAATGCGGACACGAACGACAGTACCGACACCACGCTGGCTACTGATATCAATAGTTCCACCGATAGATTCAATGTTTGTACGGACGACGTCCATACCAACACCGCGACCAGATATGTCGGTCACAGCGTTGGCTGTTGAAAAGCCAGGTTCAAAAATAAACTGAAAGATTCTCTCGTCAGACATGCCGGAAGCGGCGTCATCCGTAACAAGCCCTTTTTCAACTGCTTTTTTACAGACAGCATCAACTGAAATACCAGCTCCGTCATCCGACACCTCAATAGTGACTTGGCCACTCTCCTGAAAAGCGCGTAGAGAGACTTCTCCCGAAGTTGACTTACCGCCGGCGGATCTCACATCAGTGGATTCAATGCCATGATCTATTGCGTTACGAATTAGATGAGTAAGTGGATCACGTATTTTTTCGATAAGAGTTCGATCAAGCTCAGTATCGGATCCATCGATATGAAGATTTACTTTTTTGTCACATGCTGCTGCTACATCACGAACAATTCGAGGAAACTTATTAAAAAGTTGTTCAATTGGGGCCATTCGTGTTTTCATGGCCACTTCTTGTAACTCGCCCGTCACTGTGTGAATTCGATTGACAGCGTCTAATAGCGTAGGCTCGTCAGTGGCGGTTGTCCGTAGCTGGTTACGGGCCAGAACAAGTTCACCGACGAGGTCGACGATGGTATCAAGTAGTTGCACATCAACTCGTATAGTTGCGTCAATAGAGTTGCTTGCACGAGTGCTTCCGGAGTTTTTTGAAGTATCAGTGCTTTGTGCAGATACTAAGTTGTCAGCTTTAGCCTGATCGTTTGATGATACGGGATCTTCGTCATGGGCCGAAACGATGTGATCGTCGTGTTGATTGGATTGGTTTGTACTTTCAGTTGGTGATGCAACACGTTCTTCTCTTCGATTTATGGAAGGAGTGTCAACCGATAGACAGGCAGCGTCCAGTTTCTGGCAAAGATCAGGGAATGCGGCATCACCCTCTTTGCCAGTTGACTCAATAGACGATAAGAATGTTCGTATGGCATCAACTAGTTCAAGAAGCAGGGAAGCCAATTGCTCATTGAAGTTAATTGTTCCATCACGGAGGAGACCAAGGAGATGTTCGCCGTGATGCGATAAATTGCTCAACTTTGTAAAGCCGAAGAAACCACACGTCCCTTTTATTGTGTGAATTGTTCGAAAAATACTCGCCAAACGGTCGGGTGCATGAGGATTCTTTTCAAGTGCAACAAGATCCTGATCGAGTTGGTCTAGGTTTTCTGACGCCTCGATAAGAAATTCTGAAATGAATTCTTCGTTGTCAGCCATAAAGCAACGCTACAAATCTTCTTAACGGATTGCAGCAAGCTCCACATCTCCTACTGCTTCAAGTCAACAATACATTGTTAAAGCGGAAAGTTGACGTAGCCAGCAGGGCTTTTGTAGCCGATTGAAAAAGTTCAACCGTTATTACCAGAGTAATTGGTAGATATGGTCATTTCATTTGAAGACAGAAACGACAAGACAAGGATATTTTTTAAGACTCTCTCATAAAGTGTTCATTACCACCATAAATCAGTTTTACAGTAACCGTGCTTTTCGTAGCACGATTGTCAAAGTGAACGTGATAATGGCCGAAACAATCCAAAACATCTTATATCCGTGAATCCAAGCTGTTTCTGGCATGACTTCAAAATTCATTCCATAGACACCGCAGAGAAAAGTAAGTGGCAGGAAGATAGTGCTCACAACAGCTAGGCGATTCATTGTCATGTTTGTGCGATGTGTCATTACCGTGAGGGAAAAATTCATTGCACTTTCTAGGATTTCTCGGTTTGCTGTAATGTCAGCAAGAAGTCGCTCGAGTGTCCCAATCATGTTCCCCATAAATTGTAGTGTTGCTTCACTAACGAGTGTGGTTTTTCGAGAGACTAACTCTTCCAATACTCGACGAGCAGGCAGTACTCGTTTTCTTAACGCCAGAAGTCTTCCTGAGACATTCGCTAATTTTGTAAGCGTTGCTTCATCAGCAGATATACGAAGAGCAAGGCGTGTTTCCTCAACTTCCTCATCGAGGTGTCCCTGTACCTCCAGAAACTGTTCAATTTGTTTATCCCAAAACTCATAGAGCAGGAAACTTGGTGTCGCAGCATGTTGTTCAAAGTCTCGAATGTAGTCACGACGAACTGCATGCAGGACGCCACAGGAGCCTTCGGAGAATGTTGCAAGAAGGCCTTCCGTAATAACAATATCAAGTACTTCGCTGATGATTGTCTTTGAAGTATCCTTCGCCCCTACAAGGCGAATATGCAAGGCATCATCTGTTCTGTGTAGTGATGAGACCTGATCATCTGTGTTCTGCTGATACTCAGCACTCAGAATTTTTAGAACTGGCGTTTGGTCAGCTAGAAATTCTGGTAACTCTCGTTTGAGATCAGAATGTGTCTGGTCTCGAAGGTTTGTATCTATCCAGACAAATCGGCCAGCTGCAATTGCTGAGGAGACTTCATCAACAGCGATAGCACCGTGTGATTTGTCACGAAAGTCGAGAAACTCAGCACGTACGGAAGAATAGGCTGACATGGTGGTGTGGGGTATTTCCAAGGTGCGAGCAGAAATCATAAGGCATTCTTTACCCTTTTGAATAAGCATATCAAGGATAGAAATACCGCGCGAGTGGAACTCATTCCAAGTTCAATATGTGTGGGTCTGGGCACGAAAAATGTGTTTATTTCTCGAGAATTGGTGTCCCATTTGGAATAGATCGAGCTTTATGATCTCTGCCCCCGCCCAATATCCATAGGAAGTGCGAAGACGACGCACATTGTTTGTGAATTGGATCGCGCGGTAAAAGGTAAAGACATCTAGTTAAACGCATGGTTACTTCTTCTCAGGCAACGAGTCCATCTGACGACACAGCTGATATTCAGCTTGGTATTTCTCCAATCCTGCGCAAGGCAAAGCCTCGTCTGAACGATGAGAAATGGGCTGGTTACAATGCACTCATCTTACTGGTGAGCCTCATCGCTATTGGAATGCTTGTTATTGGTGTAGTCGTGGAACTGACGCCTTCAGCGAGATCCTTACTCGCGTACGCTGATCTTGTTGTCTGTGGCGTGTTTCTCGTTGACTTCGTTGTAAGTTTGGCCCAGGCCAAGAATCGGTGGACCTATTTTTTTACGTGGGGGTGGATCGATCTTCTTTCGTCGATTCCGATATTTGATTCAATGCGGTTGGGTCGAGCGGCCCGTGTCGTTCGAGTGGTTCGAGTTATTCGAGGAATTAAAGCCACTCGTTTTGTGGCATCACTTGTTTTTGCAAACCGTGCAAGAAATGCATTATTAGCCGGTAGTTTTGTTGCAGTTGTTGTAATTTTTTCATGTAGCTTTGCAATTTTGCAGTTCGAAGGAGCTCATGGTGGAAACATAACCACAGCCGAAGATGCTATCTGGTGGTCAATTTGTACAGTCACAACGGTTGGCTATGGAGATCTCTATCCAACCAGTTGGGAAGGGAGAATGGTTGCTTTCGTTTTGATGGTAACGGGCGCCAGTTCATTTGGTACTTTATCTGGATTAATTGCTGGACGCTTCGTGCAGCAAGAAGACGACCACCAAGATGAATTGAGAGACCTCACTGCCCAAGTGGTATGTCTTAGAAAAATGATAGAAGAACATGGATTACCACGGTCTTCTTCAGCTGGGCCTGCTTCAGAAAACAAGCAAGTTGTTGAAGATCAGTGTCGAGCTGCTTGACCGGCTAATGAATAGAAGACCGCGCCGCGTCGATCCTCGCTGCTTGTTTTCCGGTATGACTCTCGTGGATGCGTCCCAAAGCCGTGTAGAGATCTGGTTGTCGAGCAAGGCCGAGCAGGGAATGTGCCGCGAGGTACGCAATCGATATTTCAAGGACACAGTCATAGGCACCGGTAATTTCAACTGCCATGATCGTTGCTGTCAGCGGAGTGCGAAAAAGAGCACCGATGCTAGCCGCCATACCAGCGACAAGGCAGACAGAGTGGAAATCAGCATCCACACCGCCAACTATAAATGCATAACTCGTTGAGAAAGCCTGCCCTGAAAGAACACCAAATAAGAGGGCAGGGACAATCAGCCCGCCGGGGGCACCAGTTGCATAACTGATCGCACTCAATGGAATGCGAGTAGCCAAAATAAGAATTGCTGGAATAAATGGTAGGGAATTCTGAATAGCATCTTCAAAAATCGTGTGGCCAATTCCGAGTACTTCAGGTTTCACGAGGAGAATGACTCCCAGAAGACACCCCCACAAGCCTGTGATGAAAATTAGTTTATTTGGATGGTGATGAAATTTTTGAAAACGTTTTGCAATAAAAAGGAGGAAAGTTTGAAACAAAAGACAGACGATTCCAGTACAAAGACCCACAAGAGCAAATGTTGGTAATTCTTGCCAGTCACGAAAGCCTTCGAGTGAGATCGGCAACTCTAGAACTGTGCCGTGAAAAAGTCGGCATACCCAGTCGGCGATTGCGCAAGCAAGAATTGTTTCAAAACAATTATGAGCATTAAATGGTTGCTTAAGGAGCTCAAATGAAAAGACTACACCCGACAAAGGTGCGTTAAAGGCGGCGGCTAAACCTGCAGCAGCACCGAGTTCAACTGTCCGTCTTCGGAAATATACCAGTCCAATTCCGAACTGCCTGAGGACAATTGCAGACATCGCACCGATTTGGACACTCGGCCCTTCTCTTCCGAGTGGCATGCCAGAAGAAAGTGCACAGAATCCAGCAAGAAATTTAACCCAGAGGATTCTAAGAGCTCGACGTCCTCCGACTGTGCGATGAGCGTGAAGAACAGCAGCAATACCACTCCCTTCCGCCTCGATTGCAAAACGATGAACAAGAAAAACAGCCGTTGCAGCCAGAACCCCACATGTCAGTATCACTCCAAATTGAGCCGCCATTCCATGAGCGGTTGCAAAAACGGCAAGTTCAGTCCGCACCGATTCGGCAAGATTCATCACGGCATGAAAGGCCACTGCAGCGAGCCCTGCAACAGCACCTATTACAACAGTACCTACCTGTTCTCGTAACGGCGGAACGTCATTATCAGCTGGTAGGTGATACGTTGTCATTGAGACACATCACGTTGAAGGTTAAGTGGATACCAGACAGTTGAGGAGTTCTAATTTGCTACAACTTACCCTCAGAGACAAGAATTGTGTTGATAAAACAACAATATTCAGAATGTTTTTGCGGGATATACTCAGTGCCATGAACCAGCGACTATTGCTTGTCTTAATTCCGTTATCTTTCGTACTTCATGCAATTGAGGCGGATCCACGAGTTGTTTTCTTGGTATCACTTTTTGCGATTGTGCCCTTGGTTGAAGTCATGGGGATTGCAACTGAACGGCTTTCAACTCGCCTTGGCTCAGTTATTGGAGGTCTTCTCAACTCAACCCTCAGCAATGCTCCTGAATTAATTATCGGTATTGTTGCGTTACGGAACGGACTCGGTCGAGTTGTCAAAGCATCTCTTACTGGTTCGATAATGGTTAATTTGCTGGTCGGATTAGGCTGTGCTCTTATCGTTGGAGGACTGAAGTACGGAGTCCATTCGTTCGACAGGCGGCAGTTGCGTTCGTCTGGCTTGATGCTTGTCATGTGTGGGTTCTGTTTTATTGTCCCCGCAGTCTTTCGTATAGGAACACCTCAGGGAACCAGGGATCTTTCTCTTGAGCTGTCATTTATTCTTCTGGCAATTTATGTCGGAAACGTAATGATTACTATTTTTGATGGTCGCCGTACTTCGCAAGATGCAACAATGCAATCAGCGGGAGCCAAAGAATCATACTCAGCGGGAAGAAGTCTTGCGATTCTCGGGCTCAGTGGAATAGCTTTGGCAGGTGTAAGTGAAGCAGTCACCGATTCACTGATTCCAGCGACGAGGACACTGGGATTTTCCGATACCTTCAGTGGGATTGTTCTTCTCGGTGGTGTGGGAGGTATTGGAGAAGTGCTGACCGCAATTCGGTTTGCACGCCAGGGGAAGCAAGAACTTGTCATGGCGGCAACAGTTGGGTCAACAATACAGATGGTGCTTTTCGTGGCACCGATGCTCGTGTTCACAGGACTATTTGTCGGTGAATCAATGAACCTGTCATTTTCGATGTTTGAGGTGGTCTCAATCGTATTAGCAATTATTATTGCACGAGAGATTATCAATGCAGGTAAGGCAACATGGATTGAGGGCCTTATGCTTTTGGCAACCTATTTAATCCTAGCCATTGGCTTCTATCACCTTCCTGATGCAGTTGTGGCACGTGATCAAAGTGCTGCCGAAGGGAACTCTATACCCACCGTGCAACCAGGAGCACAGAACTTGTAGGGAGGCTAACTGGATGAAAGCGTTAAAGCGTTCTCAATAAGTCCAATATGAGAATAGGCCTGTGGATGGTTGCCTAGAGTTCTGCGTAATAGGGGATCATACTGTTCCGGTAATAATCCTTCAGGGCCGGCAAGTTCAATCATTGATTCAAATAAAGACTCCGCTTCATCACGGCGTCCTGCTTTAACAAATGAATCAACTAACCAACTTGCACAGATGAAGAAACCGCCCTCCCTGCCAGGCAAACCATCATCCGCAAGATATCGAAAAACAGTTGGACCCATTCGAAGGCGTTTATCAATGGCATCTATAGTTGCCATAAATCTTGGGTCCGTACAATCAACCAACCCCATGAGTCCAATCATGAGAGATGCAGCATCAAGGTCATCAGCACCATATGCCGCGGTGTATGCGTTCGACTCCTCGTGCCACGCCTTGTCGAGAATGTCTTCAGCAATAGTCTGACGAAGTTGTTCCCATGCTGGTTTTTTTCGGTCAAGAAACCGTTCAGAAATACGAATTCCACGATCAACTGCAAGCCAACACATTACCTTGGAATGAACGTGATGCCGTCGAGGTTTCCGGATTTCCCAGATACCATGATCTGGCTCATGCCAACGAGCCTCGACAGCTCCGACCATCGCCTCAACCAGACGCCAGTGTTCACTTGACACAGGTGCCTCGGCCAAAAGGAGTTGCCAGACGAGTTCTGCAATTGGGCCAAAAACATCTAATTGAACCTGTCCGCGTGCCGCATTTCCTACTCGCACCGGTCGAGATCCAGCGTAGCCGGCAAGTTCAGCAATTTCTGCTTCAGCACCAACTTCATGTCCAGTGACAGTGTAAAGAGGCATTAAGCGTTCAGGTGCTGCCGCGCGATCAACAACTGCGAGCATCCAATCAAGGAATGCCATCGCTTCAGAAAAAGAACCAAGCTTTACCAACGCCGATGCTGACATGGCGGCATCTCGAAGCCAGCAGTAGCGGTAATCCCAATTACGAATCCCTCCGAGGTGTTCGGGAAGGCTTGTCGTTGCTGCGGCTACAATCCCACCTGTCGGCCCATAGCACAGTCCTTTCAGGACCAGTGCACTGCGGCGAACGAGTGGGCCTTCGCGCTTTGGAAGAGCTAATCGATCTGCCCATGATTCCCAATATAACTTAGTACGTCGGTGACGTTCTTGAGGCGGCAGAGTCTGTTGTTCACGTAGTGAGCCTGTACCGTAACGTAATTCCAGCCGCAGTGGTTCACCTCGCAGGGTGACTGTACCCACAGCAGTTTGGTGCGATCCCTCTTCCAGAAGTTCCCATTCAACACCTGGTGCCCGTAGAACAATTGGGTCAATTGTATCATCGATTTCAAGTCCACCATCGCGAATGACCAGTCGAGTAGGAAGCCTTCCGAAATCAAGCCTCGGTGCAAATGTAATACGAACTTCACCACGCCCTTCGATTTGCCGAATTAAGTCAGTTCGGCCAGCACGTTGTGTGGGTTTTCCAGCGGAGCAATCCAAGAAGTCGGTTACCGTTAATCGGGGCCATGTTGTCTTTAGTACAAGAGAAGCCCCATCGTATTGTTGTTGAGGATTATTATCTGGTTGAGAAGGCTCAACTGTGAAGTGCCCCGCAGCCGGACCACCGAGCAACTCAGCAAATAGGGCCGGCCCATCGACGCGAGGTGCACACATCCAGCTAATTTTTGCCCCAGGAGAGACAAGCGCCATGACTCGTCCATCAGAGAGCAAGGCGTGCCTTTCTATTGGTACGGCATCAGCACCAGCCAAAAATGCTTCTCGTGCGCTCGCTAATCGAGCCAGTCGTCTTGCAACTTCAGTCGGGTCATGAATTCGAAATGTTGCGGCACTTTCTCCAGTGCCAACTTTTACAGATACGTCTGGGCCATGCAGTCTGACAAAAGCATCCTCGTCAGTTATGTCATCACCAAAATAGACTACCGCAGTTGCACCAACACGATGTCGCAGGGCATCAATGCAGTCTCCTTTTGATGTATGCACGACGGCTAATTCAATAACTTTCTTGCCAGATTTAACGCGTACGTCATCCCATGTTGCAGCTCCTGCAAGAAGTTCATTCACAGCCTTCTCAGCTTTATCATTTGCAACATTACGGTAATGAAAAGCAATCGATGCGGGCTTTGTTTCGATATGAAATCGATCATCCTGGGCAGCGATCCGATGCATTTCTTCAAGAACTCGCTGTCGCAGCAAAACCTGTTCTTCTGTAATCGTGCGGACAAAATCTTGATCAAACTCACTGCCATGAGAGCCAACCAGCATGATCTGTCCATCCAGAGAACTCAGATTAGCAAGGTCCGAAAGTGAACGACCGGATATAACGGCGCAGTGTGTTCCGGATAGTGTGGCAAGTGCTCGAAGCGCGATAATCGATTCTCGCACCGGCTTTGCATCTTCTGGATTATCAACAATAGGTGATAACGTACCGTCATAATCAGTCGCGACAAGTAGAATGGGTACTCGTGCAATTGCCTCAAGGGCCTGGTCAAGATCATCTTCGATGATGTGTGTTGCGTCTAGTTCGTTCCCGGTCAAGAGTCATCTCCAATGGTGTAAAGTCCAGGATGGTAATCAGGGAGAGGGAGGGGGAGTGTCAATAGGTAATTGCATATTAGTTGATGAAGGGCGCGGCTGCTCTGCATCAAGGGCATGCGTGAAGTCTGATGCCCAAGTGTAGACGGTTCTCTTTCGGACTCGTTGCCGAAGGCTCCGCATACGGCGAGTCTGTTCTTGAGCAGGCATCGTGATGGCCTTTTCAATAGTGGCAGCCATGCCATCGATGTCATGAGGATTAACCAATACTGCCCGATCAAGTTCAACGGCTGATCCGGTGAACTCAGACAGAACCAATACACCTTTTTCATTTTTTCTACTCGCGACATACTCTTTCGCAACAAGATTCATTCCATCACGAAAAGGTGTTACAAGCATGACATCAGCAGCTAAGTAATAGGCGACGAGTTCTTCTATAGGAAGACTTCTTCGAAGGTAATGTACGGGCACTGACCCTACAGTCCCAAATTCACCATTAATATGCCCAACAAGTTTTTCAATCCTGTCCCGTACTTCAATGTACTCATCAACACTTTCACGAGACGGAACACTTACTTGAACCAATACAAGGTCATCTACGGTATGGTTGCCCTTATCGAAAATCTCATACACCGCACGTAAACGCTGGTCGATTCCCTTCGTGTAGTCAAGGCGGTCAACGCCGAGCATGATTGTCCGATTCTCGCCAAGATCGGACCGGATGGCTTTTGCATGTTCAATAATCTTGGGATCACTGGCGAGCGACTCGATCCTGTCGTAGTCAATTGATATCGGATATTCCTTGGCAAGCACTTTTCTTCCATCAACGTTGACAGCTTGGCCACTTCCGCGATGTGACGTGTAGCGATTTACAAGTCGAACAAAGTTCTGCGCTCCATGACGAGTTTGAAACCCAATAACATCCGCGCCAAGCATGCCTTCTAGAATTCGCCTCCTCCAAGGTAACTGAGCAAAGAGTTCAACTGGTGGAAAAGGAATGTGAAGAAAAAAACCAATTCGAACATCAGGACGTAGATCACGAAGCATTCCTGGGACTAGCTGAAGATGGTAATCCTGAACCAGTACATGACCATTAGGCGCTGCTTCGCGTGCAGCGTATTCAGCAAATCGTTGATTGATTGCTACATAGGGAGCCCACCACTGGCGATCATATTGAGGAGTCTGGCAGGCATCGTGATAAAGCGGCCAGAGAGTACTATTTGAAAAACCTTCGTAGTAATCACGTACCTCCTTACTCGAGAGATGAAGAGGGACGTTGTAGAGTCCATCATGCTCGAAAGGAATGCAGTCTGTTTCAGAACTACCAGCCCAACCGATCCAGACCCCTTTATTTTCTTGCAGAATGGGCATTAGTGCCGAGACGAGACCCCCAGGACTCGTCTCCCATGGACTCTCAGGAGATGTGCGATGTACAGGCAGTCTGTTCGCAATGACTACCAGGTCACCACGCCTGTGATTTATACGCATTCTGGAACTATCAGGAGAACCCAAGGACAATCCTTACTGTCAGGAAGCCATCGAAAGAACCAAGACGAGGTTTCGACTATGGCTGGAATGACACTGCTGTTGATTGGTGGGGGCACAAACCTCTCTATAAACACAAAGATTAACCAACAGTATACACAAGTTTTCGTTCTGGTTGGCGTTCTTTGAAGCCGTCCCTAGCCGAATGCCCTTTGGCAGGTCAAACTACTGGTGATTCGGTGTTGAAATTGTTGATGTTGGTCAGGCGAGGTGTTCGTAAGGAGAGGTGTGTAGATCGATGCGGGGCAATGATTTTGTGGAACCGTTAGGCATGCGTGTTCTCATTCGGAAAGATGAGAGCAGAAATCAGACTCGTGGAGGCATTGTCCTACCAGACCAGGCTGAAATCCCAACGATTACAGGTAGGGTTGTCGAGGTTAGCCTTCAAATTGAACGCGATGCCGACTTTCCGATAGAAAAATATGACAAAGTTTTGTTCCATCCACGGAATTCAATACCAGTAGATTTTGAACAAGATAATCTGCTCTATGTCGTTCCTATTGAAGATGTTGTAGCAGTCTTCCGTCGCGACGAGTCATCAACCCCTCAAAGAAGAAGCAAGACGGATCCTGAGGAAGAATAGCCAGATTTTATTGCTGTACGATGCGCAAAACTTCTTTATTTTTTGTACAGATACTCCTAAAAAATTAAGATATGGTTTTAGGGTGTAACGAAAACATTCTCTATAAAGCGACACGTACTCGACCAGTAAAGAGTGGAGCTAGAAATTGAGTTGTGATCAGTTTCTGGAATAACTTGTAGCGTTGCGATTTCTGGAGGAAACTTTTTTACTAACCGCAACGTGTTTTCTTTCGGAATGATTTCGTCATCAGAAGCGGCCAGAACAAGCGTTGGACATTGAATGTCTGATACTAGATCAATTGAGCGGTACGGATCACTGAGCAGTAGTCGTATTGGTAGGAATGGGGCAACGCGTTGAGCAATTGCCTGAATGCTGTCAAACGGTGTGATGAGAAGAAGTCCCTTCGGTTCAAATTGCGCAGCCACTCCGATTGCGAGGCTCGTTCCCAGACTGCGACCCATAACCAGAATGTCGGAATGTTTGTCCTTGAGGTGCCTGTAAATGGCTAATGCATCGTGCCGCAGACCAGCTTCTGAGGGACTACCTGTGCTGCCACCGTACCCTCGGTAATGCACCATGTAGATTGCAACACCTGAAATCATTCGTGCATATTCAGGTAGAGACAATGATACATCTTCCGCATTACCACCAAAGTAGAGGATGGCTCGTGTGCTCTTCGGGTTGCTTACTGAAAGCCTGACGACAGACTGATCAGTGTTCACCTGTATTTGATCGACAGTGTTATTTTGTTGCTGACGAGGAAAGTAAATGAAAGAGCGCTGCGAAAAGAAAAAGAAGGCACAGATACCCATGTAGATAGAAGTGCAAATTATGATCGTGATGAATAACATTCGTCGTGTGCGCGGCATGCAAAAATTTTTAGAATGTGCTTCCTGTAAGAAGCTGACGAGTAAGAATGGTCTGCAAAAGTCAACTCATACGATGCATATGATGAAAGATTATTCTACATAATCGATGTTTTGCCTTGGGTTCGAGTGTTTTGCTTCACCCTTTGAGAAACTGTCGCTATGCACTCCAAAGACAGCGAGTAAACAAAACTGGAGAATAAATTGTGCCAGGGCGTTTCCAATTTTGAATCGAAAATGTCAGAGTTGTCCTGAGATGTACGAAATGTGGTGCAGGTTAAAAAACGGAGAGGACGGGATTCGAACCCGTGGACCAGCTTTTGACCGGTCACGTCTTTAGCAAAGACGCGCATTCGACCACTCTGCCACCTCTCCTTATACGAAAACTCGGTACTATCGAGTTCCTCTAGACGAGAATGTTCGAGCGAGTCATTCTGAGGCACTAGCAGATTACTTGCAAGGAGGTACTGAAGAGGCCGCATGGAAATGCCTGGTTTTACAATTTGCCGACACTATATGAACCATCTGTTGGTTTGCGCGATTTCACTGTTTGGCAGTCAAGCAGTATTCGAAAAAATTGTTTCAGGCAATGAACCAGAAATTATTGTTGATACGAGTGATGTGGCAGACCATATCCAAGTGCTTGCGGACGATGCGTTCGAAGGGCGTGAGGGTGGCCGTCGGGGTGGGCGAGCCGCTAGTAGTTACATTGAGCAAGAGATTATGCCACTTGGACTCATCCCGGCTGGTGCTGAAAAGAGTTATTTCCAGTCGTTTCCAACACGATTTGGAACACTTCGAAATGTTTTGGTAATCATTCCTGGTAGTGACCCTGTATTACAAAGCGAAGTTATTGTTGTCGGAGCACACTACGATCATGTGGGATATGGAAACAAACGGAATAGCTTTGGTCCATTTGGATATGTTCATAATGGTGCTGACGACAATGCATCAGGTGTGGCTGGTCTGATCAAAATAGCAGAGACACTCGCTGAATTACCTGTTCCGTGCCGGCGTACAATTTTACTCGCGTTCTGGGATGGTGAGGAGCAAGGGCTTCTGGGTTCTAAATACTTCATAAAAAATCGCCCCGATTGTATTAATGACAAGAAAATAATTTTCTCAATCAATCTCGACATGATTGGTCGGCTTCGTCGCAGGCAACTCAACGTTTTCGGTGCGCGTTCAGCGACAGGTCTCGAGACACTTGTTACTCGTGCCAACAATCGGTACGAAAAAGAATCACTAGAACTAATTTTCAACTGGGACATTACTCCAGATTCTGATCATTATCCATTCTTGAAGGCAGAAGTACCAACACTCATGTTCCACACGGGACTACACCCAGACTATCACCGTCCATCTGATGATGCTCACCTGATTAATATCGAGGGCATTGAACCTGTCTTGGTAGTCACTCTTCAAACGCTCTTACAAGTTGCAAATAATGTAGATGACATGTTTTCATTTCGTGAGACAGCATTTCATGAGTCAAATGCGTCTCGAAAAAAACTCGAAGAAAAAGCATTCTTGCCAATAGGAAGTCGTGGTCGCTGGGGTATCGGGATTCGAGATGATCCAGCGAATCCGGCTGCTCCGGTAGTCGTTGCGATTCGTAAGGAGTCGCCAGCGGAAAGGGGTGGCCTGCAGATCAAGGATCGGATTTACGAAATGGACGACACGCCGATTATCGATCAGAAAGATCTTATGAGGCGACTCTCAGGAGTTTCTCATGATGAAGGCATCAATGTACTTGTGTCGCGACGAGGGCAGTTTCTGGAATTAACCTGGACAGAGTAAACGTCTTTTCGTTGGATCAGCCGTAGGCTTGCATTTTTGAAGTAGCCTCGAAGAGATGATTGGGATGAACGAGGAGTTAGTCTTCTTCCTCCCAGTCGTCTTCATCTTCATCTTCCCATTCTTCTTCCTCTTCTTCTCCCTCCTCTTCGTACTCGTACTCATCATCTGACTCATCATCTGACTCATCATCTGACTC
>ERZ802830.222-NODE-222-length-55793-cov-9.32764_pt1 | contig 55793 bp, 43 predicted proteins | sample MGYA00345654_ERZ802830 | MGnify/ENA primary metagenome ERZ802830 (study PRJEB30503, sample SAMEA104212375) | marine metagenome | biome: Westerlies Biome; feature: [SRF] surface water layer (ENVO:00010504) within the epipelagic zone...; material: water...
GTTAATAAGAATGCTACTGCTTTAAATAATTTTTTCATAATTAATAAAATTTAGTTACATGACAAATCTATGTATTTAAATTTTTAACCACCAAATAAAAAGGGGTAATGTGTCAATTTTTATCATATTAAAAATTTTACCCCCCTTTTTTTAGGGGGTATTAAAATTTATTATAAAAATTATCCTTTTTGTTAACTTTTAATGAGGTTATCTTGGTATAAATCAGTTTTTTATGAAAAAAATGTATTATAATTCTTCAGGCATTGAGAACTTTTTTAAGTATTGATAAAATAATTGCACATATTTTGTAATTGTCTAAAATTATTATGCATTAATTTAAATAATAGTAAAAATGAAATGACTCATTGGAATTAAGACCTACTTGTAGGTAACTTTACATTCTCGATTATTTAAAAGTCTAACTAATTTAAAATCTATAATATGTTGAAAGATCAAGGTTTGTATCTGTCTGACTATGAGCACGAAAACTGTGGTGCAGGGTTTATATGTAATTTAAATGGAGAACGTTCTAACCAAATCATTCATAGTGCTCTAGAGATATTAGTTAAACTTGAACATAGAGGGGGTGTTAGTGCAGATGGTAAAACAGGTGATGGTGCTGGGCTTCTTATAGACATACCTCACCAGTTCTTTAAAAGAGTATGTGAGTTTGAATTACCACAACCAAGAGATTATGCTGTTGGCATGATATTCTTACCTAAGCGTTCTAATCAATATGATTTTTGTAAAACTACTTTAGAATCTGAATTAGCAGCTCAGGGATTAGATGTTCTTGGTTGGAGAACGGTTCCTGTAGATTCAACACAGCTTGGTGAAATCGCTTTAGAATCAGAACCTCACATTGAACAAATCTTTATTTCAAAATCAGAGACTACAGATGAGTTTAAATTTAAAGCATCATTATATGCTGCAAGAAAAATTGCAGAACATACTATATGGAATTCAAAAATGTCTGATGCTGAGCATTTTTATATTTCAAGTTTATCACTCACTACATTGATATATAAAGGTATAATTATGCCAGAGGATATTGGTAATTATTATTTAGATCTTCAGCAGTCTGATTTAGTAACGCGTTTGGCTTTGGTTCACCAGAGGTTTTCAACCAACACAATGCCAAAGTGGGAGTTGGCTCAGCCCTTTAGATTTATATGTCAGAATGGAGAAATAAATACTTTAAGAGGAAATGTGGGGCGCATGCGAATGCGTGAAGAAATTATGAAATCTGATCTTTTTGGAGACCAAATTGATCGCTTGTTTCCTATAATACTTCCAGGTAAATCAGATTCTGCATCTATGGATATGGTTGTTGAGTTACTCACTCTAACAGGAAGATCTCTTCCGGAAATTATGATGATGATGATTCCCGAAGCTTGGGAAAAGCACCAAACCATGTCTGAAGATTTGAGAGCTTTTTATGATTACAGTGCTTGCGTCATGGAGCCTTGGGATGGTCCTGCCTCTGTGCCTTTTACAGATGGCGATTATATTGGTGCTCTGCTTGATAGAAATGGTTTAAGGCCATCACGATATACGTTAACAAAAGATGGGATTTTAATAATGTCATCAGAGATTGGTGTAGTTGATGTAGCACCAGAAGATGTTGAATTGCATGGGAGGCTCGAGCCAGGAAAAATGTTTCTGGTAGATATGAATGAGGGACGTATTGTTAACGATGAAGAAATTAAAAACAAGATTGTTTCACAGAGACCATACAAAAAATGGTTAAAATCTAACAGATTACATCTTAAAGATGTTCCATATATTGAATCAACATGCACTATTGAGACTATTGATGTTAAAACAAGACAGCGGTTATTTAATTACACTATTGAAGATATTCAAGATGCTAAAGAAGCATTGGGGTCAATGGGTATTGATACACCACTAGCTGTGCTATCAGATCGTCCACAACTCATATCAAATTATTTCAAACAGTTATTTGCCCAGGTGACCAATCCGCCTTTAGATGGAATTAGAGAAGAGATAGTTACAGATATAAGTTTGTCTTTGGGACAAGATCGCAATGTGTTTGATATTACAGAGGAACAATGCCATAAATTAAAAATCCAAAATCCTGTTATTTCTAATGCCGATTTAGAAAAAATCAGAAATATATCCATTAAGCATTTTAAAGCAGAGACCATACTTATTCATTATCCTAAACTAAAAGGGGTAAATGGCCTTGAAGATGCCTTGGAGCGTCTTGTAACATCTGTTGAAAAAGCTATTGATAGCGGTGTAAATATTATTATTTTATCTGATCGAGGAGTGAATCAAGAAAACGCGCCTATACCTTCTTTGTTGGCATGTTCCTATGTTCACCATCAAATGAACAGACTAAGAAAGCGTTCTTTTTTTGATATTATCATAGAATCTGCTGAGCCAAGAGAGCCACATCACTTTGCGACTCTTTTTGGATATGGAGCTAGTGCTATAAATCCGTACATGGTTAACGAAATAATTAGAATGCAGGTAAAAGAAGGCTTTATCGAAAATATGGATGAAGATGCTGCGGTTGAGAATTTCAATAAAGCTATTGGAAAAGGATTACTAAAAATCATGAACAAAATTGGGATTTCTACATTACGTTCCTATCGTGGATCTCAGATTTTTGAAATTGTTGGATTTAACTCAAAGTTTGTTGAGAAATACTTTCCTTATACCGCTTCTAGGATTGAAGGCGTGGGGTTATATGAAATTGAGAAAGAAGTTAGTTTTAGATATAAAAATGCTTACCCTGATAACAAAATTAATAACAAGTTAGGTTTAAATATTGGTGGTGAGTACCGATGGAGACGAAATGGTGAGCGCCATATGTTTAACCCCATCACAATTGCCAAGTTACAACAAGCTGTTCGTTTAGAGGATCAACATAGTTATGATGTTTACTCAAAAGCAATAAACGAACAATCTGAGAATTTAATGACAATCCGAGGATTGTTTGAATTTGATAATTTGGATCCTATCCCGATTGATGAGGTAGAGCCTTGGACAGAAATAGTTAAGAATTTTAAGACAGGTGCCATGTCATACGGGTCTATTTCTAGTGAGGCTCACGAGAATCTTGCCGTAGCTATGAATAGAATAGGAGGTAAATCAAATTCGGGTGAAGGAGGAGAGGATCGTAAACGCTTTGTTACAGGTGAAAATGGAGAGAGTAGAAACTCAGCAATAAAGCAAGTAGCATCTGGACGATTTGGAGTCACCTCACACTATTTAACCAATGCAAAAGAAATTCAAATCAAAATGGCTCAGGGAGCTAAGCCTGGTGAGGGTGGACAATTACCTGGAGAAAAGGTATTACCATGGATTGCCAATGCAAGAAATTCAACGCCTTTCGTTGGTTTAATTTCACCACCACCGCACCACGATATCTATTCTATTGAAGATTTAGCGCAATTAATTTACGACCTTAAAAATGCGAATAGAGAGGCTAGGATAAATGTAAAATTAGTATCAGAGGTTGGTGTTGGCACTATAGCAGCTGGTGTTGCTAAAGCTAAGGCTGACGTAGTTTTAATTTCTGGTTATGATGGAGGAACAGGAGCTTCTCCTTTAACTTCTCTTAAACATGCTGGTTTGCCATGGGAGCTTGGGCTTTCTGAAGCTCAGCAAACTCTAGTAATGAATGATTTGAGGTCGCGAATCGTTGTTGAATGTGACGGTCAGCTTAAAACAGGTAGAGACGTAGCAATCGCTGCCCTACTAGGTGCAGAAGAATTTGGTTTTGCAACGGCACCATTGGTGGCTTCAGGTTGTATCATGATGCGTAAATGTCATTTAAACACCTGTCCTGTTGGTATTGCAACCCAAGACAAGGAGTTAAGGAAAAATTTTAAGGGAACTCCAGAGCACGTGATAAACTTCTTTTATTTTGTTGCACAAGAATTAAGAGGAATTATGGCACAACTTGGTTTTAGGACTCTTAAAGAAATGGTTGGTCAAACTCATAAAATTAATGCTGCCAAAGCAATAAATCACTACAAAGCTAAAGGCCTAGATTTATCAGCAATTTTACACAGGCCAGATGGTTATAAATCAATGACTGTTTGTAACACTGAAACACAAGACCACAATTTAGATAATGTTCTTGATGTAGATATTCTTAAAGCGGTTCAATTGGCCCTAAATAGTAAAAAATCAATTACCCTTCAATATGATATTAACAATACTAATAGGTCATTAGGCGCTATATTGAGTAATGAGATATCAAAAAAACACGGTTTTATTGGTTTACCTGAGGATACTTTAAACTTAAATTTTAAAGGTTCTGCAGGTCAAAGTTTTGGAGCTTTTGGAGCACCTGGAATAACCTTGTCTCTTGAGGGAAATACAAATGATTATTTAGGCAAAGGACTTTCTGGAGCCAAAGTAATTGTTAAGAAACCAGAAGCGGCGACTTTCAAGGCTGATGAAAATATTATTGTAGGGAATGTTTGCTTATTTGGTGCTGTTAAAGGTGAAGCCTACATTAATGGTATTGCAGGGGAGCGTTTTGCTGTTAGGAATTCTGGGGCTACAGCTGTAGTTGAGGGAGTTGGAGATCATTGTTGTGAGTATATGACAGGGGGTAGAGTTGTGGTTTTGGGTAAAACTGGAAGAAATTTTGCTGCGGGTATGAGCGGTGGAATAGCTTATGTTTATGATCCAGATTCAAAATTTATAAATGGTTTGTGTAATACAGATACCATTGAGTTTGAAACTATGGAAGCCGATGAATTAAATGAACTGAAAAATTTGATTGCATCACATTATAAATATACCTCAAGTAATAAGGCATCTAATATTCTTAATGATTGGGACAAAACAAACAAGTATTTTGTAAAAGTAATGCCTGTTGAGTATAAAAAAGCGCTTAAGCGTTTAGAGACAGAAAAGCAAATCGTTGAAGAAATAACAATATAAGGTTTTGGGAAAAGTTACAGGATTTAAAGAGTTTAAAAGAGCAGATGAACAATATGTATCTGTTAATCAGCGTGTTAAAAATTACAATGAGTTTACTGTGCCTTTATCTGATAAAGAAATTACAGAACAAGGGTCTAGGTGTATGGATTGTGGGATCCCATTTTGTCATAGTGGTTGTCCTCTTGGTAATTTAATACCAGATTTTAATCATATGGTCCATCAAGGTGAATGGCAAAAAGCATCTTGGATTCTTCATTCAACTAATAATTTCCCCGAGTTTACGGGAAGACTCTGTCCTGCGCCTTGTGAGAAAGCATGTGTACTAGGTATTATTGATAATCCAATTTCTATTGAAAATATCGAGAAAAATATTGTTGAACGTGCTTTTAAAGAAGGCTGGATTAAACCACAACCACCTAAAAACAGAACAGGTAAAACGGTTGCTGTAGTTGGTTCAGGTCCTGCTGGTTTAGCTGCTGCACAACAATTAAATCGTGCAGGGCATTTAGTAACCGTTTTTGAAAGAGACGACGAAATAGGCGGGTTGCTAAGATATGGTATTCCAAATTTTAAGATGGAAAAACATATTATTGATAGAAGGGTCGCCATATTAAAAGCTGAAGGAATTTTATTTGAAGTTAATGTCAATGTTGGCGTTAACTTTGAAGTAGAAAATTTAAAAGCATATGACGCTGTTGTTTTGTGTGGAGGTGCAACAAAAAGAAGAAGTTTGCCTGTAAAAGGTATAGAAGCAGATGGTGTTGTTCAGGCTATGGATTTTCTTACACAACAAACCAAAGTTGTGCATGGTCAAAAAATAGAAAATCATGTTATTGCAAAAGATAAAGATGTTATTGTTATTGGAGGAGGCGATACGGGCTCAGATTGTGTAGGTACATCAAATAGGCAAGGTGCAAAATCGGTAACAAATTTTGAAATTATGCCCAAACCGCCAGGTCATAGATCTCCAACTACACCATGGCCATATTGGCCATTACAATTAAAAACATCATCTTCCCATGAAGAAGGTTGTCATAGAGATTGGTTGGTTAATACAAAAGAATTTGTGACAGATAAAAATGGTAAGCTAATTGCATTGAAGACTGTAAAGGTGGAGTGGGAAATGATACCCGGACAACGACCAAAGCTTGTCGAAATTGAAGGATCTGAAAAAACATATCCATGTGATTTAGCATTATTAGCTCTTGGATTTACTGGGCCGGAGAGCACCATTGCAGACCAATTAGGTATTCATTTAGATGGTCGCTCCAATTATAAAGCTGCATATGGAAAATACCAGACCAACGTACCAAATATTTTTACAGCAGGAGACATGAGAAGAGGGCAGTCTTTAATTGTTTGGGCCATCTCTGAAGGGCGAGAAGCTGCAAGACAGGTTGATCTTTTCTTGATGGGAGCTTCAAACTTACCTAGTAAAAATTTAAAAGGTGATTTAGTTGGAATACAATAAAATATTTTAATATAATTATTGCCGAGATAAATATGATTTATGATATTTGTAATACAAGACAATGTTATGCACACTCTAGTAATTATTATTTAAAACAATTATATATTTGGGATATAAAAAGCTTTCCCAACGGGAAGGCTTTTTATATTTTATGATGTTTTTGTAAAATTGAATATCATATTTTTTTAATCATAAACAATTGATTTACAGTAGTTTATGTTAATTTTAAAGCAAGTGGGTTTATTGTTGATTAGAAAGAAATAAATAAAATAAAATAGATAAATAATACTTTTGATAAGTTCTGTAGATTAGAAATTTTTAATGGTGTTTTTGAAGTTATTTATATAAATGAAAGAATTAAATAAACATAGTAAAACAATTACTCAAGATGAATCTCAACCGGCATCACAAGCTATGTTGTATGCAGTAGGTCTCAAAGAAGAGGATATGGCAAAAGCACAGGTAGGAATTGTGTCTACGGGTTACGAAGGTAACCCTTGTAATATGCATCTTAACGGTTTGTCAGAATTGATTAAAAATAGTGTTAATGATGTTAATTTAGTTGGATTAATTTTTCATACAATAGGAGTTTCTGATGGGATTTCTAATGGTACTGAGGGTATGAAATATTCTTTGGTGTCTAGGGATATTATTGCAGACTCTATAGAAACTGTTGCTAATGCTCAATTTTATGACGCTTTAGTTCCAGTAGTGGGTTGTGATAAAAATATGCCAGGAGCTATGATTGCTCTTGCAAGATTAAATCGTCCTGGAATATTAGTTTATGGCGGTACTATAAAAGCTGGTAAATGGAAAGGTGAAGACTTAAATATCGTATCTGCTTTTGAGGCTTACGGAGCTAAACTTGCGGGTAATATTTCTGATGAAGATTACAAAGGTATTATCAAAAATAGCATTCCAGGCCCTGGGGCTTGTGGAGGCATGTACACAGCAAATACCATGTCATCATCAATTGAGGCATTGGGAATGTGTTTACCTTATTCTTCATCTAACCCAGCAGTTAGTGATGATAAAAAAATAGAGGTAATGAAAATTGGTGATGCCATAAAGAACCTCATGGAAAAAGATATAAAGCCTAGAGATATCATGACTCGTAAAGCTTTTGAAAACGCCTTACGATTAATAATGATTTTAGGAGGATCTACAAATGCAACCATGCACATCATAGCTATGGCTAGAGCAGCAGGAGTATCGTTAACATTAGATGATTTCCAAAAATTTGCTGATTCAACGCCATTTATAGCTGACTTAAAACCTTCCGGAAGATGGTTAATGCAAGATCTTCATGATATCGGTGGAATTCCAGCTGTAATGAAGTATTTATTAAAGAAAGGTCTTCTTCACGGAGATTGTATGACAGTAACTGGGAAAACTGTAGCTGAAAATCTTGCAGATGTTCCTGGACTAAAGGACGGTCAAGAAATTATCAGACCAATTGAGAATCCCATTAAAAAAGATGGTCATCTTCAAATTTTATATGGTAACCTTGCTTCAGAAGGTGCTGTTGCTAAAATTACAGGCAAAGAAGGTGATGTTTTTGAAGGTATAGCGAGAGTTTATGAAGACGAGTTTTCTGCGATTGAAGGCATAGGAAAAGAGGTTCAACCAGGCGAAGTTATTGTTATTAGATATTCAGGACCTAAAGGTGCACCTGGAATGCCTGAGATGTTGAAACCTACCGGTGCAGTAATGGGTGCAGGCTTAGGAAAGTCAGTTGCATTAATTACAGATGGTAGATTTTCTGGAGGTTCGCATGGTTTCGTAGTAGGTCATATTACTCCAGAAGCTCAAGAAGGTGGTTTGATTGGAATTGTTAAAAATGGTGATCCTATTCGAATAGATGCCAAAAATAATACTATTGATTTGTTAATCGATGAGCAAGAAATTGCTCATCGAAGATCTGAATGGTCTCAACCAGCTTATAAAGCAAACACTGGAGTTCTAAGAAAATATATAGCGACTGTAAAGTCAGCCTCAGAGGGTTGTGTTACAGATGAATTTTAAACGGATATAATGAAATCAGAAACGTTAAAATCTAAGGAAATATTGGAATCAAAACCAATAAAAATTTCAGGTAGTGAGGCGGTTGTTAGAAGCTTAATTGCTGAAGGTGTTGATGTGCTTTATGGCTATCCTGGTGGTGCAATTATGCCAGTTTATGATGCTTTGTATAAGTATCAAGATCAAATTAATCATGTTCTAACACGTCACGAACAAGGAGCAACTCATGCAGCTCAAGGTTATGCGAGAGTTTCTGGAAAGGTAGGTGTAGCAATGGCTACTTCTGGACCAGGTGCAACGAATTTAATTACAGGAATTGCGGATGCTCAAATTGATTCCACACCATTAGTATGTATAACCGGACAGGTATTTTCTCATCTATTAGGGAGTGATGCATTTCAGGAAACAGATATTGTGGGTATTTCTACACCAGTAACTAAATGGAATCATCAAGTTACTAAAGCTGCAGATATTCCAGAGGTATTAGCTAAGGCTTTTTACATTGCTAAAAGTGGACGACCTGGTCCTGTACTTATCGATATAACTAAAGATGCTCAATTAGAAGAGTTTGATTTCAAATATAAGAAGTGTGAAGCAGTCAGAAGCTATAAACCAGTTCCAGAAATTAATAAAGAATCATTGCAACAAGCAGCTGATTTAATTAACAATGCCAAAAAACCATTAATAGTATGGGGTCAAGGAGTAATTCTAGGTGAGGCTGAGAAAGAGTTTAATGCGGTTGTAGAAAAGTCTGGTGTTCCAGCAGCATGGACCATACTTGGTGCTTCAGCATTAGATACATCTCATCCCTTAAATGTTGGAATGGTTGGTATGCATGGAAATTATGCGCCAAATAAATTAACTAATGAGTGTGATGTACTAATTGCTATAGGTATGCGTTTTGATGACCGGGTTACTGGTAAACTAGATTCATATGCCAAACAAGCTAAGGTGATTCATTTTGATATTGACCCAGCAGAAATTAATAAAAATGTGATTGCAGATGTCGCTGTTCTAGGTAATTCTAAAGATACACTTTCAAATTTATTACCATTACTTAATAATAACTCTCACAGTGAGTGGTTGAATGAGTTTAAGGCCTTATATGATATTGAATTTGATGCGGTTATAAAGGGCGATATATATCCTGAAAAAGAGGGACTTACTATGGGTGAAGTTTTAAAGGAAATCAATATTCAAAGTGCAGGAAAAGCGGCTATAGTTTCAGATGTAGGTCAACATCAGATGATTGCGTGTCGTTACGCTGATTTTTCTCAAACTAGAGGAAATATTACTTCAGGAGGTCTTGGTACTATGGGGTTTGCTTTGCCGGCGGCTATTGGAGCTAAGATGGGAGATCCTACAAGAGAGGTTGTGGCTATAATTGGTGATGGAGGTTTTCAAATGAACATTCAAGAACTTGGTACTATTTTTCAAACCAAAACAGCAGTTAAAATAGTGGTGCTAAATAATGAATTTTTAGGTATGGTTAGACAATGGCAACAATTGTTTTTTGATAAACGCTATGCTTCTACAGAAATGACTAATCCTGATTTTGTAACCATAGCCAAGGGCTATCATATAGAGTCAAAACGCGTAACAAAACGAGAGGATTTAAGTGCTGCTGTTGAAGAAATGATGAAAAGTGATTCAACATATTTCCTTGAAGTGTGTGTAGAAAAAGAAGATAATGTATTTCCAATGATTCCAGCAGGAGCCTCGGTTTCTGATATTAGATTAAAATAATATGAGTACAAAGAAAAGCTTTACAATTTCAGTCTACACTGAAAATAATATTGGACTATTAAATAGAATCTCATCTATTTTTCAAAGACGTCATATCAATATAGAAAGTCTTAATACTTCTAAATCTGAAATTGAAGGGGTATCTAGATTTACCATCCTAGTCACCATGACTGAAGATCAGGTTAGAAAAATTATTGGGCAGATTGAAAAACAAATAGAGGTCATAAAAGCCTATTACAATACTGAAGATGAAACCATTTATCAGGAGTCATGTTTGTTTAAAATAAAATCAGATCTTCTTTTTGAAGAGCGACAAATTCAAAATATTATAAAAGATAGTAACGCAAGAATAGTTACTGTCAATAAAGAGTTTTTTGTTTTAGAGAAATCTGGTCGCCGCAGCGAGGTAGATCTTCTTTACAGAGAATTAAGTGTTTTTGGTATTTTACAATTCGTTAGGTCAGGACGAATTGCTGTTACAAAAAATGCAATGGAAGTCACAAAAATCATTTAAATTTAAAAACTATTAAATCAAATACAATGGCAAATTATTTTAATACACTTTCTTTAAGAGATCAATTAGATCAACTAGGTCAGTGTAGATTTATGGATAACTCTGAGTTTGAGGAAGGTGTAAAAGCTTTAGAGGGAAAGAGAATTACCATAATAGGATGTGGAGCACAAGGATTAAATCAAGGTTTAAACATGAGAGATTCAGGTTTAAATATTTCTTATGCTTTAAGACCTCAAGCAATTTCTGAGCAAAGAGCATCTTATGTCAATGCAACATCTAATAATTTTGAAGTTGGTACTTATGAAGAGCTAATTCCAAAAGCAGATTTAGTTCTAAATTTAACTCCAGATAAACAACACTCTAATGTTGTAGATGCTGTAATGCCATTGATGAAAGAAGGTGCCACATTATCTTATTCTCATGGTTTTAATATTGTTGAAGAAGGTAAGCAAATTCGTAAAGATCTTACGGTTATCATGGTGGCTCCTAAATCACCTGGATCCGAAGTCAGAGAAGAATACAAAAGAGGTTTTGGAGTACCTACTCTAATTGCTGTTCATCCAGAAAATGATCCTCAAGGTAAAGGATGGGATCAAGCAAAAGCTTATGCTTTTGCAACTGGAGGACATAGAGCAGGTGTTTTAGCATCTAGTTTTGTGGCTGAAGTTAAATCAGATTTAATGGGTGAGCAAACAATTTTATGTGGAGTACTTCAAACGGCTTCAATTTTGTCTTTTGATAAAATGGTTGCTGAAGGCGTTGAACCAGCTTACGCTTCAAAGTTAATCCAGTATGGATGGGAGACTATAACTGAAGCGCTTAAGCATGGTGGTATCACAAATATGATGGATCGTTTGTCAAATTCAGCCAAATTAAGGGCTTTTGAATTATCAGAAGAACTTAAAAGTATCATGCGCCCATTGTTTATAAAACATATGGATGATATTATTTCTGGAAGATTCTCTGAAGGTATGATGAAAGACTGGGTTGCTGATGATAAGGATCTTCTTGGTTGGAGGGCTGCAACTGCTGAAACAGCCTTTGAAAAGACATTGCCAACATCTGATGCTATTAGTGAGCAACAATATTTTGATCATGGAACGCTTTTAGTAGCTTTTGTAAGAGCTGGTGTTGAGTTAGCTTACGAAACTATGGTAGAGTCTGGAATTATTGAAGAATCTGCGTATTACGAATCACTACATGAATTACCATTAATTGCTAATACTATTGCAAGAAAGAAATTATACGAAATGAACCGTGTAATTTCAGATACTGCAGAGTATGGTTGTTATTTATTTGATCACGCTTGTAAACCATTACTAGTTGATTTCATGGCTACTGTAAAGAAAGAGGATGTTGGTCGTGATTATCCAAATACAGAAATTGATAACGCATCGTTAATAGAAGCTAATGAAGTTATTAGAGGTCATTCTATTGAAGCTGTAGGCAAACGTCTAAGAACAGCAATGACAGCAATGAAAACTGTTTATACTAAACCTGAAAACGAGCCTGCTTTAGCATAAAAGCTCAAAATAATTCATGGAGTTAACATCAGTATATATTCCGAAATTAGAGAACATTAGAGCAGCATCCTCCAAACTGGAAGATGTTGCCTCTTTAACACCTCTAAGCCAAAATTTTCAATATTCTAACAAGTTTGATTGCCATGTTTATTTTAAACGTGAAGACCTTCAAGTTGTTAGATCCTATAAAATAAGAGGCGCATACAATAAAATGTCAAGTCTTAGTATAGAAGAGTCTGACAAAGGGATAGTTTGTGCCAGTGCTGGTAATCATGCCCAAGGCGTGGCGTTATCATGTAAACTTCTTAAAATAAATGGAACAATATACATGCCTTCTCCTACACCAAATCAAAAAATTGAGCAGGTAAAAATGTTTGGTGGTAAATTTATAAAAGTTGTTTTAGAAGGTGATACATTTGATGATGCTTATTACGCTGCTAAAGATGAATGTAATAAATTAGAGAAAACATTTATTCATCCATTTAACGATGAAAAGGTTATAGAAGGTCAAGCCACTGTGGGGTTAGAAATCTTTAATCAAACGAAACATCCTATTGATTATATTTTTGTTGCAGTAGGTGGTGGAGGTTTGGCTTCTGGCTTATCAACAGTTTTTAAGAATTTATCACCAAAAACAAAAGTAATTGGTGTAGAACCTGAAGGAGCGCCTTCAATGTTAACGTCCATCAAAAATGGGGTTAACACTAAATTGACTCACATTGAAAAGTTTGTTGATGGTGCAGCCGTTAAAAAGGTAGGTGAAAAAACATTTCAAATATGTAAACGTTATCTACATGATATGATTACTGTTCCGGAAGGTAAAATTTGCCAAACTATATTAGAGCTTTATAATAAAGATGCTATTGTAGTAGAACCTGCAGGTGCACTTAGTATCTCTGCTTTAGATTATTATAAAGAAGAAATTAAGGGTAAAAATATAGTGTGTATTGTTAGCGGCAGTAATAACGATTTAACTCGTGCTGCTGAGATTAGTGAACGTGCCTTACTTTATTCTAATTTAAAACATTATTTTATAGTTAAGTTTCCTCAAAGAGCGGGAGCTTTAAAGGAGTTTGTTGCAGAAATTTTAGGTCCAGATGATGATATCACCCATTTTGAGTACACTAAAAAAACCAACAGAGAAAATGGCGCTGCAGTTGTTGGGATTCAACTAAAATTTTCAGATGATTTGGCACCGCTAGTTAGTCGGATGAAATCACATAATTTTTATGGCGATTATCTTAATGACAAACCCAATCTTTTCCAGTTTATTGTATAGATAATAGCACCATTATTAATTTTTAAATGTTTTTTTAATAAGAAGCATTTAAGATTATTTGATTCTAAATATCGTATATTTCACCCCTTTATTTTTTTAATATCTTTAAATAATATTATATGTTATTTCTAATTAGATTTTCTATTGTATTAATAATATTATCAGTTGTAATTTCCTGTAAAAAAGAAAGCTCATCAAAAGTTGAAACTACAACTAGGGTAGAATCACACATCAATTGTGAACAGGCAGGAAGTCGAGCAGGTATGTTAATGAAATCTACTAAATCATCTCAAGCTATATCTGATACAAAAGCGGTTAATGTAGTTGCTGAAGCTACTACATTAAGCGAAGAGATGGTCTTAATACCATCCGGTACTTTCATGATGGGGGCTAGTGATAATCAATGGGCTTTACCAAGAGAATCACCACAACACAAAGTAAAAGTAGATGCTTTTTACATGGATGTTCATGAAGTAACGAATGCTCAGTTTTCTAAGTTTGTTGATGAAACAGGTTATTTAACTATAGCAGAACAACCTATTGATTGGGAAGAGATGAAGAAACAATTACCTCCTGGTACGCCAAAGCCAGCAGATGAAGTCCTTCAACCTGGGTCAATGGTGTTCGTAGCCCCAGAACAAGTAGTAAATCTTGATGATTTTTCTCAATGGTGGCAGTGGGTTCATGGTGCTAATTGGCGTCACCCCTTGGGACCAGATAGTACTTTGGAGGGAAAAGAGAATCACCCAGTAGTTCATATTGCTTATTTTGATGCACTGGCTTATGCTAAATGGGCAGGAAAAAGACTGCCTACAGAGGCCGAGTGGGAGTGGGCTGCCAGAGGCGGTTTAAATGATAATTTATACACTTGGGGGACAGAATATGTTGAAACTGGAACTCCAAAATGTAATTATTGGACAGGAACATTTCCAACAGAAAACACAGAAGTAGATGGCTATTATTACACTGCTCCTGTAAAATCATATGTTCCAAATGGGTATAATCTTTATGATATGGCAGGAAATGTTTGGGAAATTTGTGCCGATTGGTTTGATGAACATTATTATGATTCATTTGAGATAAATACTCCAGCAACTAACCCTGCTGGTCCAAGTCAAAGTAATTATGCTAGGGAACCTTTTGATCCAAAACGCGTTGTTAGGGGAGGGTCTTTTTTATGCAATGATAGTTACTGTTCCAGTTATAGAGTATCGGCTAGAATGCCAAACTCACAAGATACCGGCATGAATCATACAGGTTTTAGATTAGTTAGAGATGTAAAATAATAGATATGAATATGAAAACAAGAATTATAAAAGTGATTTGTGGGTAATTGACACACAATACAATATTCTTGATTCCAATCAAGATAATATTGCCTCGATCAAACGAGAAGATTTTTCTTTAACCTCAAAACGGTTTTTGTATAATCAATGGTATGCCTATGCCAATTACTCTTATTTATTAAGTACAGAACAAGGTATTGCATCAAGACAAAATCCTAATTTTGGGTCGGGTAAGTTTCTAATAGTATCCAATAAATTGTTCCTAGTTTGTGCACTTGGAGTAAGTTACAATATTGAACATTATTTTGATCAAAGTTTTGATAAAGAATCGACCGAGCTATTGGGTCTAGTCCAGTTTGAAATGTTTAATTTCAAAGACTTTGATTTGTCTACAGAGCTTACAGTTTTTCCCAGTTTATCTGAAAAAAAGCGTTTCAGAATAGATTATAACTTTACTCTTAAGTATGATTTGCCTCTAGATTTTTATGTTAAGGGGACTCTAAATTTGAATTATGACAATCAACCAGCTGTTAAAGGGAATGATTTAGATTATGTTTTCTCTACTGGTTTTGGTTGGGAGTTGTAAAAAAACCTCTACACAGGTAGAGGCTTTATCTTTTAAATTATTGTTGATTGACCTAAGTGAATGTTTTTAAAATTCAAATTAGTGTCATTCCTGTTAGTGATATAATCTTCAATAAAGTCACCAACTTTTGTTGTGGAAACATCTTTAAATTTCTTGTTAATATCTGGTGTTGTAACATGAAGTTTAAGTGACTTTTCAACAGCCTCTCTTACCAAATCAGCTTCTTCGTTTAAATTAAAGTGATCTAAAAGCATTGCAGCAGAAAGTATTGATGCTACTGGATTAGCAATACCTTTACCTGTAGCTTGAGGAAAAGAACCATGGATAGGCTCAAACATGGCATGTTTAGATCCAACAGAAGCTGAGGCTAAAAGGCCAATTGACCCACCAATAACACTAGCTTCATCACTTATAATATCACCAAACATATTCTCGGTTAAAATAACATCAAACTGAGAAGGATTTAATATCATTTGCATAGCAGCATTATCAACAAATAAGAAGTCTAATGTAACTGAGGGATATTCTTGAGCAATTTCTGTCACTACTTTTCTCCATAACCTGGAGCTTTCAAGAACATTAGCTTTGTCTACCAGAGTAACTTTATTTCGTCTTGATCCAGCAGCTTTAAATGCTAAATGAGCAATTCGTTCTACCTCCTCAGCCGAATAGGCACAAAGGTCTGATGCATATTTACCATCATCACTAAGATGTTTTTCACCAAAGTAGATACCACCAGTCAATTCTCTGTAAATACTAATATCTGTACCTTTTATGATGTCCTTTTTTAAAGGTGATTCTTCAATGAGATTATCATAAGCTTTTACAGGACGTATATTAGCGTATAAGCCAAGAGATTTTCTTAGAGCTAAAAGCCCTTGTTCTGGTCTTACTTTGGCCGACGGATCATTGTCATATTTAGGATCTCCAATGGCACCAAATAAAATAGCATCTGTAGTTTTACATACTTCAAGAGTGCTTTCTGGTAGAGGATTTCCAGTTTCATCTATTGCAATTGCTCCAACAGGAGCCGGATGAAATAAAAATGTATGATCAAATTCTACAGCAACAGCTTTTAAAGCTTTAATAGCTTGTTCGGTTACTTCAGGTCCAATACCATCTCCTGATAATACGGCAATATCTAATTTCATTGTTAATATTTTTTTGAAGTTTCGTAAACTTCAATATCATTAGTTTTACTTAACAAATAGTCAATGTCATCATAACCATTCATGAGACATGTTTTTTTGTATGCATTAATTTCAAATTGCTCTGAAATAGCATTACTTGGAACACAGATAGTTTGTTCTTCCAAATTTACGGTAATTTCTCCATTTGGATTTGAAGTTACGTAATTCATTAATTTTTCTAAAAAAACAGGAGTTACTTGAATAGGTAAGAGACCATTGTTTAAAGCATTTCCTTTAAATATGTCTGCAAAAAAACTGGAAACAACGACTTTAAAACCATATCCAGTTAAAGCCCAAGCTGCATGCTCTCTACTTGATCCACAGCCAAAGTTATTACCGGCAACAAGAATACTTCCAGAATATTTAGAATTATTAAGAGCAAATGAATCTATTTTTTGGTTGTTCTCATCATAGCGCCAGTCTCTAAATGCATTATCACCAAATCCTTTTTTGTCAGTTGCTTTCAAAAATCTAGCAGGAATGATTTGATCAGTATCAATATTTTCTATATCAAGTGGAATAGCTCGTGAGACTAGTGTTTCAAATTTTTCCATTTAGTTTAAGTGTTTGGTAATATCAATTATTTTTCCTTCAATGGCAGTTGCTGCAGCAACTAGGGGACTAGCTAGTAAAGTTCTGGAGCCAGGTCCCTGTCTTCCTTCAAAATTTCTGTTTGATGTGGAAACACAGTACTCTCCTTGTGGTATTTTGTCTTCATTCATAGCAAGACATGCTGAGCAGCCTGGTTGTCTTATTTCGAAACCAGCTTCTGTAAAAACATCTTTGAGCCCTTCATTCACTATTTGGGCTTCTACCTTTTTGCTTCCTGGAACAAGCCATGCTGTTACATTTGATGCTTTCTTTTTTCCTTTAACATAAGATGCAGCAACTCTAAAATCTTCGATTCTTGAATTTGTACAACTACCTATGAAAACAAAATTGATGGGTTTGTTGATTAAAGATTCACCCGCTTTAAAATCCATATAATCTAAAGCTTTTTCAAAAGAAGCGTTAGACTCAAATGGCACAAATTCGTTGATACCAATTCCCATCCCAGGATTAGTGCCATAAGTAAGCATCGGTGAAATATCTTCACCGTTAAATTCGAATTCTTGATCAAAAACAGCATCATTATCTGTTTTTAGAGTTTTCCAATAAGCAACACAATCTTCAAATTCTTGACCTTTTGGAGTAAACTCTCTGTCTTTTACATATTCAAATGTCGTGTTATCTGGGGCTATCATTCCTCCTCTGGCACCCATTTCAATACTCATATTACAAACAGTCATTCTTCCTTCCATGCTCATGTTTTCAAAAACTTCACCAGCATATTCACAAAAATAGCCAGTCCCAGAATTTGTACCGAGTTTAGAAATAATATATAAGATGACATCTTTAGGAAGTACACCTTTATTGAGTTTTCCATTTACTTTTACACGCAGTTTTTTGGGTTTTTCTAAAAGCAAACATTGACTTGCAAATACCTGTGCCACCTGGCTAGTTCCAATACCAAAAGCTATTGCTCCAAAGGCACCATGAGTAGAAGTGTGACTATCGCCACAAACAATAGTCATTCCTGGTTTAGTTATGCCTAACTCTGGAGCCATTACATGAACGATACCATTATTTTTATGCCCTAATCCAAAAAACTCAATATTATTAGCTTTACAATTTTCAGCAAGTTGCTCTAATTGCTTTCTAGAGAGTTCGTCTTTAACAGGAAGGTGTTGATTTAATGTTGGGGTATTGTGATCTGCAGTAGCAACGATTTGGTTAGGTCTAAATACCGGTATATTTCTTTCACGAAGTTCATTAAATGCTTGTGGACTTGTAACTTCGTGGATTAAGTGTTTATCAATGTATAAAATCTGAGGGCCATTATCTATTGTGTTAACAACATGGGCGTCCCAAACCTTATCAAATAGTGTTTTACTCATAAAACTATATAATTTCTTTGTAGTGTTTGCTTTTTTCAATGATTTCTCTCACATCATTATCCTCAACTTCTTTCTTTTTGTCTGCATACTCAAGGAATGTAGCATAAATGTCATCGAGTTGTAATTTGGTTAATTCATAACCAATGTTTTTTGCTCTATATGCTAAGGCAGCTCTACCGCTTCTTGCAGTTAATATGATTGCTGATTCAGTAACTCCTACATCTTTAGGGTCAATAATCTCATAAGTCTCACGATTTTTTATGACACCATCCTGATGAATACCTGAACTGTGAGCAAAAGCATTTGCTCCAACAATAGCTTTATTAGGTTGGGTTGAAATTCCCATGTGTTCAGATACCAGTTGACTAAGGCCGTATAACATTGAGGTATTAATATTGGTATCTAAATTAAGAGTAGGATGTTGTTTTAAAATCATGACTACTTCTTCCAATGCAGTATTACCTGCCCTTTCTCCAATGCCATTTATAGTACACTCAATTTGTCTAGCTCCATTAATAACTCCTGCTATTGAGTTTGCTGTAGCTAACCCTAAATCATTATGACAATGACACGACAGGATTGCTTTTTCAATACCTTTTACATTTTCATATAGGTATTTTATTTTTGCACCATATTCCTCAGGTAAACAGTAGCCAGTAGTATCAGGTATATTTAAGACTGTAGCTCCACCTTTAATTGCAGCTTCACATACTCTGGCTAGATATTCATTTTCTGTCCTTCCTGCATCCTCTGCATAAAACTCAACGTCTTCAACAAAAGATTTAGCTTTAGAGACTGCTTTAAATGCTCTTTCTAAAATGGCTTCTCTGTTTGAATTAAATTTGTATTTAATGTGGGAATCAGAGGTGCCAATACCAGTATGAATTCTTGGTTTCACTGCTTTTTTTAATGCATCAGCAGCAGTTTCAATGTCTTTTTCAACAGCTCGAGTTAATCCGCAAACTGTAGCATTTTTAACAATCTTAGAAATTTCTTCCACAGAAATAAAATCTCCTGGGCTAGAAATTGGAAATCCAGCTTCAATAACATCAACACCTAGTATGTCTAACTGTTCAGCAATGATTAATTTTTGTTCAGTATTTAATTTACAACCAGGAACTTGTTCACCGTCTCTTAGTGTTGTATCAAATATTTGGATCTGAGAATTAGACATTTAATGAGTTTAAATTTTATATTGTATTACGAATTTATAATTTGGTATAAAATTAATATTTATTAAGGAAAAAGCATTACGATGTTTAAAAAGTCTTAATGTTTTTTAAAGCATTGATTTTCAGTAAGTTAAGTCTATTTTTTGCACTATGACTAAAAATTTTAAAGATCATTTATTTTCATTAATTAAATCGCTTTCAAAGTCGGAGAAAAGACAGTTCAAATTATATGTTGGTCGATTGGGAGTAAATGAAGATTCAAAATTCTTGCTTTTGTTTAATGTTATAGATAAAATGACCTCTTACAACGAGTTAGATATTTTACAAAAGGGATTTGTTACTAAGCAACAGTTATCTAACTTAAAGGCTCACCTATATAAACAAATTTTAATTAGTTTAAGACTAAATCCTTCGCATCAGAGTATTCGAATTCAAATAAGAGAACAGTTAGATTTTGCAACAATATTATACAGTAAAGGCTTATATAAACAAAGTCTTAAAATATTAGATAAGGCTAAACAATCTGCTTTACTTAATGAAGAGAAAAACGTAGCCTATGAAATCATTGAACTTGAAAAGGTAATAGAATCTCAGTACATTACAAGAAGTGGTTCCAACAGAGCAGAGCGACTTGTTGCGCAATCAGAGGCAGTAAGTGTTGAAAATATGTTGGCAAGTCAATTGTCGAATTTATCTTTAAAGCTCTACGAAAAGTTTTTAAAAACGGGATATGTTAAAAACAAAACTGAACATAATGAGTTAACTAAGTACTTTAAAACTCATTTGCCAAAAGTAGAAATTAATGTTATTGGTTTTAGAGAAAAACTATGGTATTTCAAATCTCATTTATGGTATAGTTTCCTTACCCAAGATTTTTTATCGTGTTATAAATATGCAAAAAAGTGGGTGGAATTATTTTATGAAAATCCACCCATGATACAATTACATCCTGTATTTTTTTTAAGAGGAAATCAATACTTAATGGAGGCCTTATTTTATACTCAGAATGATAAAAAATTTTTATCAGCCATTAATAAATTTCAGAATACTTATAATTCTAATGACTTTCCAAAAGACGATAATATTGAAAGTCTAGGGTTTTTATATTTATATTCTAATAAATTCAATCTTTGCTTTATTAAAGGAGATTTTAAAACGGCGTATGCTATTATAGATGATGTGATAAATGGTATAAGTCAATTTAAGAACAGACTAGATCAACACCACATAATGGTCTTATATTACAAAATAGCAAGTGTTTATTTTTGTGTTGGAGATTATAAAAAATGTATACATTTTTTAGATAAAATTATTTCAGATAAATCTTTAAGCATGAGAGAAGACTTAATGTGTTTTTCAAGAATTTTAAATCTCGTTGCACATTACGAAGCTGCTTTAGATTACAATTTAGATTCATTAATTAAAAGTACTTATAAGTTTCTAATTAAAATGCAAGATTTATACGAGGTGCAAAAGGAAATGATGCGTTTTCTTCGGAGTCTTCCAGATATGTTTCCTGCCCAGCTCAAAACGGAATTTAATAACCTTCACAAAAAATTAAAAGTTTTTGAATTTCATCCTTACGAGCGAAGAGCTTTTTTGTATTTAGATATTTTATCATGGTTAGAAAGTAAAATAAAAGATGTTCCTGTTGATCAAATTTTAAGGCAGAAATATTTGTCATCAAAAAAAAATATTTAAAAAAATTTGGTTTTTAATTTTTTATGACTGAATATTTGCTCAGCAAAAGTTCACAAACTTATTGAAATGTTATCAAGAAAGGTGGAGGGATTAGACCCTTTGAAACCTTGGCAACCCTTTACTTTTAAAGATAGGTGCTAAATTCTACCGATAATCGGATAGATAACAAAATGTATTCACTTTCTGTGGATGCGATTTTTTCTTTTTAACATTTTTCTATTAAGTACGTTGTTTAACGGATTTAGCTTTTGGTTTTTATTTAATAACTAAAAAAAGAAAAATGAGTACACAAATTTCGACAAAGTCATTACATTCAGGACATGATGTAACAACAAATGGAGGAACAAGAGCAGTTCCAATTTATCAATCAACTGCTTATGTTTTTAACGATTCTGATCATGCTGCTAATTTATTTGCATTAGCAGAGACTGGAAACATTTACACCAGAATTAATAATCCTACAAATGATATTCTCGAACAGCGAATAGCAGACATTGAGGGTGGGATTGCTGCAGTTGCTACTGCATCTGGAACATCAGCTTTAGCCACAACTTTTTTAACCTTGTTAAAGTCAGGAGATCATCTAGTAGCATCCAATAGCTTATATGGTGGTACATATAACTTATTAAGTGTAACATTGCCTAGACATGGAATTACAACAACTTTTGTAGATCCAGATGATGTGGATAATTTCTCAAAAGCAGTTCAGTCAAATACAAGAGCATTTTTTGTAGAGTCTTTAGGTAATCCAAAGTTAGATGTTTTGGATTTAGAAGCCATATCTACTCAAGCAAAAACAGCAAAAGTGCCATTAATTGTTGATAATACTGTGGCAAGTCCAGCGCTATTAAACCCTGTTAAGTATGGAGCAAATATTGTAATTCACTCTTTAACAAAATACATTAATGGAAACGGAACTGCACTAGGTGGAGTTATTGTTGACGCTGGAACTTTTGATTGGGCTAATGGGAATTTCCCTGAATTTACTGAACCTGCTGCTGGATATCACGGTTTGGTATACAGTGAAGTGTTAGGTCCTGCAGCATTTATTGCCAAAATTAGAATTGAAGGATTAAGAGATTATGGTGCTGCTTTAAGTCCATTTAATGCTTTTCAGATAATTCAAGGATTGGAAACACTTGAGATAAGAATTAAAAAACATAGTGAAAATGCACTAGCTCTTGCTGAATGGCTTGAAAAACATGATCAAGTTGCATGGGTTAATTATCCAGGACTTTCTTCAAGTAAGTATAAAAATTTAGCCGATAAATATTTACCAAACGGACAGAGTGGTATCGTAACTTTTGGACTTAAAGGAGGTTATGAAGCAGCTAAAAAAGTTGCAGATAAGACTAAATTATTCTCTTTACTTGCCAACATAGGAGATACTAAGTCTTTGATTATTCATCCTGCTAGTACAACACACCAGCAACTAAGTGATGAGGCTCAAGTTAGTACTGGTGTAACCAAAGATTTAATTAGATTATCTGTTGGTCTTGAAGACCTTGAAGATTTAAAATCTGATTTGGAGGAAGCTTTTAATTTATAAATTAATAATACAGTTCTGGAGCATCTTTTATTAGCCATGTATAATAGGTGCTTCAGATTTTTTTTTAAATGAATTCAGTATTACCTCACATATTAATTCCATCATATCAAACACAATCTGGTCATATACAAGACATAAAATTGTCTTATGAAGTTTTTGGGCAATCCATAGATTCAGCTCCTGTTGTTTTAGTAATTCATGCTTTAACGGGTAATTCTAAAGTCTGTGGCCCAGATGGTTGGTGGGATTCTTTAATTGGTGAAAATAAATGTATCGATACCAACAGATACAGTATTCTTGCATTCAATTTACCCGGTAATGGCTATGAATCTGATGAGGATAGTTTAATAGACGATTACAAGTTTTTTAATGCTTTTGATGTTGCGGATATTTTAAATTTAAGCTTAAAGCAATTGCAAATTAGTTCAATTTTTGCAGGCATAGGAGGTTCTGTAGGAGGAGGTATACTTTGGGAGCTAGCTATTTTGAATCCTCAACTCATCAAAAATATTATTCCAGTTGCTACAGATTGGAAATCTCCAGATTGGGTAATTGCAAATTGTTACATACAAGATAATATTCTTAACAATTCATCGAGACCTCTTTATGACGCAAGGTTACACGCAATGACATTATACCGGACCCCTGAATCTTTCACAAATAAATTTTCTAGATCTTTGCGATCTGATAATTTCTATAATATTGAAAGTTGGTTGAATTATCATGGCGAGAAGCTAGAACATCGTTTTTCTTTAGCAGCCTACAAAATGATGAATCAATTACTTAAAACAATAAATGTAGCAGATAATGAAGAAGATTTTAAAATTAAAGCAAAGTCTGTATCAGGAGCAATTCACATAGTTACCATCAATTCAGATTTACTTTTCAAAAACAATCAAAATTGGAATACTTTCAACGTATTAAAATCTATTGGTTTGGATGTTTCTATTTATGAAATAGATTCAGAAGATGGACATGATGCATTTCTTATCGAATACGAACAGATGAATCGTTTTCTTTTACCAATTTTTAAATAATACAATATCTTTTTAATTAATTTGTTAAGTCCCTAAATAATTGTTCAAGGGTTTTATTTCTTCTGTTAAGTTTGAGAATTTTTAATTCGTTATCATGAGCAAAATCAAAAATTTGGGACCTCATGTCTTTTTCAATTGTAAAAAAAATTTCATAAGTAAACCCTGAAGTATTAGTTACTTTATCTACGTATTTCATTTGACTTAAAAAGATGTCTTCAACACGATAATCAAATTCAACCTCAATTATTTGTTGCTCTTTATTTTTAATGGTTTCTATATGTTCATCGGCTACGACCTTTCCTTCTTTTAAAATAATTACCCGATCACATATGGCTTCCACTTCCTGCATTATGTGTGTAGAGAGTAAAATTGTTTTTTCACCTTTGAAACTTTTAATTAGAGTTCTTATGTCTTGAAGTTGATTAGGGTCAAGACCCGTAGTGGGTTCGTCTAGAATAAGTACTTTAGGATCGTGAATTAATGAAGAGGCTAGACCAACTCGCTGTTTATATCCTTTGGATAAGGTGTTTATTTTTTTATGTGTCACATCTTTAAGTCCGCAAACTTCAACAACATTGTTAATGTCTGTTTTGTTTTTTCCGTGAATATCAGCAACAAAAAAAAGATACTCACTCACAAACATGTCAAGGTATAATGGATTATTTTCTGGCAAGTATCCAACAGACTTTTGAGTAAGTATAGGATTTTCGTCAACTGATACATTATTAACTTTAGCATATCCACTATTAGATTTGATTGCCGTTGTTAAAATTTTCATTAATGTCGATTTTCCAGCACCATTTGGTCCTAAAAATCCAACAATCTCTCCTTCTTCAATTTGAAAAGACACGTTGTCTAGTGCTTGGTGCACATCGTAAAATTTAGTTAACTCTTTAACTTCTATTGACATAATGATAATTTTGACCAAAAATAATTAAATAATTCGCATAATTTTTAAAAAAGAAACGCGTAAACTTTTTTTTGAAAAAATATTTTTTACATTAGCGATGAATTATGAAAACAAATAATAATTATACTTATTTTAACTGGTTTTATTTCTTTTTTACTAAAGAAACGGGGCCTTGTTTGTGTAATTAGAAAACAAATTATATTAAGATGGTCTCGTATTACGAGGCCTTTTTTTTTATGGGTAATTTAGTAGCAATACAGGGAATTAAAGGTTCTTTTCATCATATAGCATCTGAACTTTATTTTGGTCAGGGAACCCAAGTCATTGAATGTATGACTTTTGATGAAACAGCAGATCATTTGGTAAATAAATCAACTGATGTTGCTGTTATGGCTATAGAAAATTCAATTGCAGGATCAATATTGCCAAATTATGCAATAATTGATTATAATAATTTAGTCATTCACGGTGAATATTATCTAGATATCCAGCACCATTTAATGGCTCTTAATGGCCAAAAAATAGACGATATAAAAGAGGTGTATTCTCATCCTATGGCACTACTCCAATGTAAAAAATTCTTTAGAAGTTATGATCACATCAAATTAATTGAGGATAAAGATACAGCTGAAGTTGCCAAAAGAATTAGTGACCATAAGTTGAAAGGTATTGCAGCTATATCAAGTGAGCTTTCGTCATCACTTTACGGATTAGAAATCTTAAAGCGGAGTATTCAAACAATAAAGCACAACGAAACACGATTTGTGATTGTTAAAAGGCATAGCACAGATTTAAAAAAAGAAGGTGTTGACAAGGCTTCTTTAAAGTTTGAGTTAAGTCATAAAAGAGGCAGTCTTGCAACTGTTTTAAATGTACTGAGTGATTTTAAAATGAGTTTGACAAAAATACAATCACTTCCTAAAATCGAAATGCCTTGGAAATATGCTTTTTTTGTTGATGTAACTTTTGAAAATTATGATGATTTTCTAAAATCCAAATCAGTTTTAGAAATAATGGCTGAAAATTTTAAAGTATTAGGTGAATATAAAAATGCAAGAAAATGATAGCATCTAAAAGATTGGATCATATTAAGGAATACTATTTTTCAAGAAAGTTGCGTGAAGTTGGAAAACTTATTGCTGAAGGCAAGCCAGTGATTAACTTAGGAATAGGAAGTCCAGATTTGACTGCACCAAAATCTGTCGAAGCAGCTCTTGTTAAAAGTATGAATTTAGATGGGGTTCATAAATATCAAAGTTATCAAGGTATTCCAGAGCTAAGAAAGGCTATTGCTTCTTTTTATGAGAAGCAGTATAATGTAAAGCTAGATGGAATTAATGAAGTACTGCCATTATTAGGAAGTAAAGAAGGCATAATGCATATTTCAATGGCTTTTTTAAATGCAGGAGACAAAGTATTAATTCCTAACCCAGGTTATCCTACTTATACGTCGGTAACAAATTTAGTTGGAGCTCAACCCGTTTTTTATGATCTTGATGCGTCATTAAATTGGTTGCCTGATCTCAAAGCTCTAGAAGCAATGGATTTAAATGAGGTCAAATTAATGTGGTTGTGTTATCCCCATATGCCAACTGGAGCTAAGGCTAGCTATGAGGATTTAAAACATATAGTTGATTTTGCAAAGCGTCATAATATTCTTTTAGTTAATGATAACCCATATAGTTTTATTTTAAATGATAATCCTTTAAGTATTTTAAGCGTAGAAGGAGCCAAAGAAGTGGCTTTAGAGCTTAATTCTCTTAGTAAGTCATTTAATATGGCAGGTTGGAGAGTGGGCATGGTTTGTGGTAAATCAGAATTTATTTCAAATGTTCTTAAGGTCAAAAGTAACATGGATTCCGGTATGTTTTTAGGACTTCAAAAAGGTGCTATTGAGGCATTAAATTTAGACCAAGAATGGTTTAGTTCACTTAATGCTATTTATGAAAAAAGAAGAAAATTAGTTTATAAACTTGCTGAAAAATTAGGTTGCGATTGTTCTTTAAATACTTCTGGTTTATTTGTTTGGGCTAAAATTAGAGCTGATATAAATTCAGAGGAGTTTATTGATAAACTGCTATACGAACACTCAATATTCATAACTCCTGGCACTGTTTTTGGTTCCAAGGGAGAGGGTTATGTGAGGTTCTCATTGTGTGCTTCTGAGGAATTAATTAATAACGCAATAGAAAGAGTTTCATGAAAAATGTATTTGTAATTGGTGTTGGTCTTATAGGTGGTAGTTTTGCCTTAGATATTAAATCTGTCTATCCTGATACAATTATTTATGGAATAGATGTTAATAAATCTCACTTAGAGGAAGCGCTTGATCTAGGTGTTATTGATAAAAAAGCAAGTTTAGATCAATTAGCCGAAGCAGGATTAGTTATTCTTGCTGTTCCAGTTGATAAAGCCATAGATTTATTGCCTATTGTTTTGGATAATATATCAGATGATACAGTTGTATTTGATGTAGGGTCAACCAAACAAAATATTTGTAAAGCAGTAAATAAACATCCAAAAAGAAGAAATTATTTATCGGCTCACCCTATAGCAGGAACAGAATTTTCTGGACCAAAAGCAGCTGTTAAAGGGTTATTTAAAGGCAAAACTAATATTATTTGTGAGGTTGAAAATACAGCATTTAAACTTCAGGAACGTGTACTATCGTTTTTTCAAAGTATTGGTATGCGAATCAGATACATGAGTTCTGAAGCTCATGATCAACATATAGCCTATGTGTCACATTTATCCCATATAAGTTCATTCATGTTGGGTAAAACAGTTATGGATAAAGAGAAAAATGAGAGGGATATTTTTGATATGGCGGGTAGTGGTTTTGAAAGCACAGTCAGATTAGCTAAAAGTTCTCCTGAAATGTGGACTCCTATTTTTAGACTCAATAAATTAAATGTTATAGAGACTTTAGATGAGTATATTAACAACTTAAAACAATTCAAAAATTACTTGGAGAACGATGATTATGACTCCTTATTCAATGAAATGAAAAAAACTAATCATATAAAAGATATATTAAACGGATTAACTTAAAAATTATGGAAAACAAAAAAGAGATGAGGTCGTGGTTAGATAAATTTGGATTAGATCACCCTCTTGTAATTGCAGGACCATGTAGTGCTGAAACAGAAGCTCAAGTTCTCAAGATAGCACATCAGTTAAAAGATACAGATACTTCTGTACTAAGAGCTGGAATTTGGAAACCAAGAACCAGGCCTGGAAACTTTGAAGGTGTTGGTGCTTTGGGGTTAAAGTGGTTACAAAAAGCTAAAGAAGAAACAGGCTTATTAACCACTACTGAAGTAGCTAATCCCCATCATGTAGAATTAGCACTTAAGCATGATATAGATATTTTATGGATTGGAGCAAGAACTACTGTTAGCCCCTTTATTATTCAGGATATTGCCGATGCTATGAAGGGCTCTGATAAAACCGTTTTAATAAAAAATCCTGTAAACCCTGACCTGGCACTATGGTTAGGTGCTGTGGAACGTTTTTACACCGCTGATATTAAAAATCTTGGTGTCATACATAGAGGATTCTCTAATTATGAAAAATCGAAATACAGGAATAACCCTGAATGGCAAATTGCTATTGAGCTTCAAAATAAGTTTCCAGATTTACCTCTAATATTAGATCCTTCTCATATTGCAGGCAGACGTGATATAATTTTTGATCTCTGTCAAACAGCTTTGGATTTAAATTACGATGGAATTATGGTTGAAACCCATCATGATCCAGATAATGCTTGGAGTGATGCCGCCCAACAAATTACGCCAGACACATTACATCAACATACAAAAGATTTAAAAATTCGAAAAGAATCGTCTCCTGAATTAGAGTACAATTCTAAATTGAATAATTTAAGAACTCAAATTGATTTAGCTGATCAACAGTTAATAGATGTTTTAGGAAAGCGAATGACTGTTGCAGAACGGATAGGTGATTTAAAGAAATCTTCAAATGTTGCTGTTTTACAATCTAAAAGATGGAATGAAATTTTAGGTAAAATGATTCTTCAAGGTGAAGAAAAAGGATTAAGTGAAGAGTTTATTTTAAAAGTATTTAAAGCCATTCATCAAGAGTCTATCAACCATCAAGAGTCTATAATGAACGACTAAATGAAAGAATAAAAAAGGGCTCTTAGAGCCCTTTAATGTTTAGTTTTATAATTAGTTTTGAGGTTTGTTTCTTTTGAATATAAAGCGCGTAACAAAAATTCCTTTACCATCATTTTTGCCTGCATCAGATTCAGTGGCACTAACAACAAAAGCAAGTTCCCAACCTTGTTCAACCATACTGTTGATTTTAGAGCTTATTAAGGCATCATTAGCTGCAATGTTTTCAAAACGAATCCCTCCAATATTGAAAAAGTTTAAGAGCTTAGTTTCTTTAAAGTTTTCAACCCTGATATCACCTCTTTTAGATTTGTTTCTTTGTTTACCGTCCTCAGTTCTTTCAGAAGTAAACTCAGAAAAATCACGAGAGTCGTCAGAAGAAATCATTCTAGAACGCCCAGCTCCCAGTGGAACAATAGATTCAACAGTGGTAACTATTTTATATTCAACTTGAGCTAAAACGTCATTTCCTGTGAAAAATAAAATTAAAATAAGTGTAGTAAGTAGTTTGTTCATAATAATGGTATTTTTAGTTGTCTTAATTTATAAATATAATTCTGATTATACTATTTAAAGTTGTTATTTTGTTTAATAATGTTATTGAATGACAGGAATTGTTTATAAATCTACTGGAAGTTGGTATCTCGTTAAAGGTGAAGACGGACTTTTTATAAAATGCCGAATTAAGGGTAAGTTCAGAATTCAGGGTATAAAAAGTACAAATCCCATAGCAGTTGGTGATCGTGTTGATTATGATTTAGAAACCAAAACCAATGAAGGTTCCGGAGTTATCAATAAAATTCATGAAAGAGATAATTACATTATTAGAAAATCTGTCAACCTTTCCAAACAGACTCACATTATCGCTTCTAATATTGATTTGGTTTTTCTAATTATTACAATTGATAATCCACCAACTACTACAAGTTTTATTGACCGTTTTTTAGTAACTACAGAGGCATACTCCATCAAAACGGTTTTATTGTTTAATAAAATTGATACTTATGATGAAGAAACCCTTTTTGAAGTTAAATACCTATCAGCATTATATCAATCTATTGGTTATGATTGTATAGAAGTTTCGGCTAAAAAAGGAGTAAATATCAAAGCTGTTAAAGCACTTATGAAAGATAAAGTATGCATGTTTGCTGGACACTCGGGTGTTGGGAAGTCAACTTTAGTAAATGCTATTGAGCCAAGTTTAGACTTGAAAACACAACTCATCTCAGAACAGCATATGCAAGGACAGCATACTACAACTTTTGCAGAAATGTATGATCTTAGTTTTTCTTCTAGGATTATTGACACTCCGGGAATCAAAGGGTTTGGAATAGTAGATATGGAAAAAGAAGAGATTGGAGATTATTTTCCAGAGTTTTTTAAGTTAAAGTCAGGTTGTAAATTCAATAATTGTTTGCATGATAAAGAACCTAAGTGCGCCGTAAAAGAAGCATTAGATAAAGATCAAATCGCTTTTTCTAGATACAAAAGTTATTTACAACTTTTAGAAGGGGAAGAAGAACATTATAGAACAGATAATTGGACTAAAGAATAAAAAGTGAAAGCAGTTATTCAAAGGGTAAGTCACGCTTCAGTTCAAGTCAGCAACAAATTAGTTTCTGAAATTAATACAGGATTATTAATTTTTTTAGGAATAACGCACGAGGATGATAATAATGATGTTGAGTGGTTAGTAACTAAAATAGCTAGTTTAAGAATTTTTAATGATGAAGATGGAATAATGAATTTATCTGTGAATGATGTTAATGGTGGAGTTTTAGTTGTAAGTCAGTTCACACTTCATGCTAAAACTAAAAAAGGGAATCGTCCCAGCTATATCAATGCAGCAAAACCAGAACAGGCAAATGCATTATATGAGAATTTTAAAAATGCAATGGCACTTATAATAAAAGCTCCAATTGCTTCAGGTATATTTGGAGCGGATATGAAAGTTCAATTAAACAATGATGGTCCGGTAACTATAATAATAGACACAAAAAATAAAGAGTGATTATGAATATTAAAGAAGCACAATTGGCGGTTGATGAGTGGATAAAAACACATGGTGTTCGTTATTTTAATGAGTTAACCAATATGGCACAACTTACAGAAGAAGTTGGAGAAGTGGCAAGAATTATAGCTAGGCGTTATGGCGAGCAGAGCGAGAAGGAAAGTGATAAAACCAAAGATCTTGGTGAAGAATTAGCAGATGTTGTATTTGTGGTGTTATGTTTAGCTAATCAAACAGGAGTTAATTTACAAGAAGCTTTTGAAAAAAAATTGGATCTTAAAACTAAAAGGGATCACGACAGGCATCACAACAATAATAAACTAAAATAGATTAGATTTTGGAACTAACAATTCAGCCATCAAAAGTATCTAATTCAACAGTTGTAATTACAGGATCAAAAAGTGAATCTAATAGATTGTTGCTTTTACAAGCATTATTTCCACAGTTAGAAATTCAAAATTTATCAAATTCTGCAAAAGGCATTGAATCAATCGTCTAATTTGGTAGATATTCATCATGCGGGGACAGCTATGCGATTTTTAACGGCTTATTATGCTTCAAAGGCAAATAATGAAGTGACTTTAACAGGATCTAAACGCATGAAAGAGCGTCCTATAAAAATACTTGTTGACGCATTAAAAAGCTTAGGTTGTGATATTTCTTACATAGAAAACGAAGGGTTTCCTCCATTAAAAATTACAGGAAAAAAATGGACTAATAATAAGGTTGTTCTAAAGGCCAATGTGAGCAGTCAATACATTTCTGCATTATTATTAACTGCTGCTAAATCAGAAAAGGGCTTGACTTTAGTTCTAGAAGGTGAAATTACATCGGTTCCTTATATCAAAATGACTTTAAATTTGTTAGAGCAAATTGGTGTTGATTCTTCTTTTGAAGGGAACCAAATTAAAGTGATACCAAACGTTAATAGTATAGCAGATAAAACCCTGGTGGTAGAATCAGATTGGTCATCCGCCTCATACTATTTTAGTATTGTGGCATTAAGTGAACTAGGAACTGAAATAACTTTGTCATCTTACAAAGAAGACTCATTACAGGGCGATTGTATCCTAGCTAAAATATATGAGCAATTTGGCGTTTCAACTGTATTTAAATCCAATACCATTACCCTTAAAAAAGTATCCGAATCTTATCAGCCTGTAAAACTAGATTTAATTAATGCTCCGGATATAGCACAAACCATTGCAGTAACGGCACTTGTTTTAGGAGTAGAATGTCATATGGTAGGATTACATACCCTTAAAATAAAAGAAACAGACCGCTTGGTAGCTTTAAAAACCGAAATTGAAAAATTAGGTGGAGAAGTTCAAATAGATAATAAATCTTTACTTTTAAAACCTCATGCTGTTTTGAAATCAAATATTTCTATAGCCACATACAATGACCATAGAATGGCTATGGCTTTTGCGCCAATAGCCCTAAAAGTTCCCGTTACAATTGAAGACGCCATGGTGGTTTCTAAATCCTACCCAACATTCTGGGAAGATTTAAAAGCCATTGGATTTAAATTAAACCTATAATTCTTGACGATTTACTTGACAACCCCTGTTTTGAGATTGTATATTTGCCACTTTCTAAAAATTTAATCTTATGAAATTATCACATTTTAACTTTGATTTACCTAGCGAGCTTTTAGCGGAACATCCAGCTGAGAACAGAGATGAATCAAGATTAATGGTCCTTGATCGTAAAACACAAACAATAGAACACAAGCTGTTTAGGGATATTGTAGATTATTTTGATGAAGGCGATGTAATGATTTTAAATAATACGAAAGTATTTCCAGCACGTTTATATGGAAACAAAGAAAAAACAGGTGCAAGGATAGAAGTATTCTTATTAAGAGAATTAAACGAAGATCAAAGATTATGGGATGTTCTTGTTGATCCAGCTCGTAAAATTAGAATTGGGAACAAGTTGTATTTTGGAGAAGATGATGCTTTGGTTGCTGAGGTTATAGATAATACGACTTCAAGAGGGAGAACGTTACGTTTTTTATTTGATGGGCCTTACCACGAGTTTAGAAAAATTTTGAATGAGTTGGGAGAAACACCACTTCCCAAATATATCAAGCGTGATGTTGAACCTGAAGACATGGAAAGGTATCAGACCATATTTGCAAAAAATGAAGGTGCCGTTGCTGCCCCTACTGCTGGACTCCATTTTTCTAGACATTTATTAAAACGTCTGGAAATTAAAGGCGTTAAGTTACCAGAAGTTACACTTCATGTAGGTTTAGGTACTTTTAATCCGGTTGAGGTCGAGGATTTATCAAAACATAAAATGGATAGTGAGGAGATTATCATTCCTGATGCCTCTGCAGCTATCGTAAATGATGCTATTAAATCTAGGCGCAGAATTTGTGCTGTTGGAACTACTTCCATGAGAACTATAGAAAGTTCGGTATCATCTAGTGGTACACTAAATCCATATGAAGGGTGGACTAATAAATTTATTTTCCCTCCATACGATTTTAGTATTGCTAATTGTATGATTACTAATTTTCATACACCAAAATCAACATTATTAATGATGATATCTGCATTTGCTGGTCATGAGTTTATGAAAGAAGCTTATGCAGAAGCTATTAAAGAAAAATACAAGTTCTATTCTTATGGTGATGCCATGTTAATTATCTAAGAATTGAAAATGATTAAATATAAAGCCTTGTTTATCAAGGCTTTTTTTATAAGCTTTTAAAAAGTTTTATTTTAGAGTAATGGATCAACCCAAACGTGATATTAGAGCACTAACAAAGGACGAACTTCGGGCGTTTTTTGTAAGTTCTGGAGACAAAGCTTTTAGAGGCAATCAAGTTTACGAATGGCTTTGGCAAAAATCGGCTCATACTTTTGAGGCCATGACAAGTCTTTCTAAGACTACAAGAGCAATGTTGGATGCAAATTTTGTAATTAATCACGTTCATGTCGATCAAATGCAACGCAGTGCTGATGGCACCATAAAAAATGCAGTAAAACTTCATGACGGTCTTATTGTAGAATCGGTTCTAATACCTACTCCAACCAGAACAACAGCTTGTGTATCCTCTCAAGTGGGCTGTAGTTTAGATTGTAAATTTTGTGCTACGGCAAGGCTAAAACGCATGCGAAATCTAAATCCTGATGAAATTTATGATCAAGTAGTGGCTATAGATCAAGAAAGTCGTTTATATCATAATAGACCACTAAGTAATATTGTGTTTATGGGTATGGGTGAGCCTTTAATGAACTACAAAAACGTTTTAAAAGCTATTGATAAAATCACCTCTAAAGAGGGGTTGGGAATGTCACCAAAACGCATTGTGGTTTCTACTTCTGGTGTGCCAAAAATGATTAAAAAAATGGCTGATGATGTTGTAAAATTTAACTTAGCAGGGTAAAATTTAAATTAGCAGTTTCTTTACATTCTGCCAGGGATGAGGTCCGTGACACCATTATGCCATTTAATAAAACATTCCCACTTAAAGATCTTAGAGATGCTTTAGAATACTGGTATGCCAAAACAAAAAACAGAATTACCTATGAGTATGTGGTTTGGAAAGGTGTTAATGACACCAAGGTAGATGTCGAAGCGCTGGTACAATTTTGTAAGTTTGCACCCAGCAAAGTAAACCTTATAGAATATAATCCTATAGATGATGGTATGTTTCAACAAGCAGAGGCTAGTGCCATAAACATGTACCAATCTATTTTAGAACGCAATAATATTATAGTGACAATTAGACGTTCTCGAGGCAAAGATATTGATGCCGCATGCGGCCAACTGGCCAATAAAACATAAAAAAAGCAACCTTAAAATAGGTTGCTTTAAAATAAAAAATTTAAGTTTTAAAAATTATTTAATTAAAACTTTCTTTCTTAAAACACTTTGACTTTTTTCATTGGTTAATTCAACAATATAAATGCCTTTACTCAAGGTATTTGTAAAAATAGAGTGTGTATTTTCTGTGGCTTTACCAGACAGCATAAGTTGTCCAGTCACAGAATATAAATTGTAATTAATATTTTTAGGTGTGTTGGCAATATTAATTTGATTGTCAAGAGCAGTTACTTTAATGTTTTTGTAATTTGCATCAAGAATACTTAATTGATCTTCACCTTGTCCTGCTGTAAGAGATTCTCCTACAGTAAGGTTTAATGCTACAGATTCCACAGAAATGTGACCGTTTGCTAAAACAGCCATTTTGATCCAACCATAATGAGTATCATCACCAGGTAAAATTTTAAAACCAAGATAACGCATTTCATAGTTGGTATTGGCAGAGGTCCATTGGTCTCCACCAAATTGACCATCATTGAAATTTAATGTTCCTCCATTAGTAGAACCTAAAGACATAGGGTCTAAATCTTCAATGAATGACGAGGCACTTCCTATATCACTACCAAATGCCAATGCAGAGGGATAATTGTAACCAGCAATTGTATTACCTACTAGAGCTGAATATCCATTGTAAGTCTCTGCTTGAATATAAGTAAAATCAACACTTCTACTTAGTGTTTGGATAAGAATCTCTGGTAGAATAGTTCCTGCGGAGTTTTCTAATCCCAAATAAGCTGTACCCCACGAAGATCCGTCCTCATTGTAGGGTCCTGATGCTGAGGAGTCATATGTATCACCAGTAAAGCCGACAGCATCAGCTGATACTTGAGCTTGAGTAGCTGACCCTCCCAAAATAGCAGCACTTAAAGCGCCATATTTTAACAGTTTTTCGTTTTTAAGAGTAGTTTTTTTCATATTTTTCTTTTTTTAGTTTAAATTAAATATAGTAAAAATTGTATGAATAGCTTTAAAACACACTCTTAGAGTGTTTTTTTTTGAATAATTCATTTTTTAATTAAATAAATTGTGAAAATGAAAATAAAGAAACAAAAATTTGAAATATCTGTAGAGGGTTCTATTGGTTTACTGGCATTGGGAGATGTAGGGCACATTGCTTGGCTCAAAGCAAAAAATAAACACATAGTTGAAGTTGAAAGTAAAAAAAGTAAAAATGAAAAAACCTAAAGTTCTTTTGATTGGTTGGGATGCTGCAGATTGGCAAACCATATGGCCGTGTATAAAAAAAGGTTACATGCCAGCGCTAAAAAGTATTATGGATAGAGGGGTTTACGGTAATATGGCAACTTTAAATCCCTCATTCTCGCCAATGCTTTGGACAACTGTTGCAACGGGTAAAACTCCAGATAAACATGGTGTTTTGGGGTTTTTAGAAGTGATGTCTAACCAAAAGGGAATTAGAGAAACCACATCAGCTTCTAGAAAAACTAGGGCGCTTTGGAATATTTTTCATAATCAAGGTTTAAAATCTAATTTAGTAGGTTGGTGGCCAAGTTTTCCAGCAGAACCTATTAATGGCGTAGTTGTATCTGACCATTTTCATAAAAATCAAAAGAGTAGAGAAAAGATTAAACCTCTAAAGACTGGAATTATTCATCCAAAATCTTATGAAAAAACATTAGAAAATTTGAGATTTTTTTCAGATGAGTTTACAACATCTCATTTACTCCCTTTTATTCCTAATGCAAAGAAAATAGATTTTAAAAATGAGAAGCATTTTAAAAAATTTTCAACGTTTTTGAATATGCTTAGTGAGAACTGCACGGTGCATAATGTTTTTACAAATCTCATAAGGACTACCGAATGGGATTTTACGGCTGTGTATTATGATTTAATTGATCATATTGGTCACACGTTTATGGAGTTTTATCCACCTAAGATGAAAAATGTTAATGATTTGGATTATGAAATATTTAATCAAATGGTAGATCATGCTTATCGTTTTCAAGATATGATGTTAGCTAGAACCTTAGAGCTTATTGATGACGATACCACTATAATTATTATGTCTGATCACGGTTTTGAGTCTGGAGCTAAAAGAAGAATTGAGAAGGTAAATTATTTTGTTGAGGCGGCATTAGATCATCGGCAATTTGGAATGTTTGTCGCTGCCGGGCCAAACCTTAAATCAAATGAAAAAGTATTTGGATTAGGTTTAGTGGATGTGGCACCAACCATATTAGATATTTTTGATCTTCCTGTAGGCGAGGACATGGATGGTAGTGTAGCTACAGACATCTTTATAAAACCAAAACCAAAAAATACCATCCCATCTTGGGATTTAGTAAAGGGTGATTTTGGTGAATTGGATAAAAGCATGAAGTTTGACCAAATTTCAAGTCAAGAAGCTATCAATCAAATGGTTGAATTGGGTTATATAGAAAAACCCTCAGGAAATCTAGCAATGGATATCAAACAGACCTATTGTGATAAGCGTTTTAACTTATCAAAAGTATATATAGGTAAAGGAGATTTACTAAAAGCTAAAGAAATTTTATTAGATTTAGTTAAGGAAGAACATCCTATAGATACGACTCCTTATTATCTTGAATTAGTTTTTTTAAGTATAAATGAAAAAAATATAAATGATTCAGAAAAATATCTAAAAATTCTTAAAAAGGCAAAGTCGAGATTTTCATTCAATACTTTTTTTATTGAAGTTTCAATTTTGAAATTAAAAGGTGAATATGAAAAGGCTATAAGTTTACTAAATTCCCATGTACAAAAATTTCCTTCAGATTATGCCTATTACCAAATGGGACAATATTACAGGCATATTGATAAATTTCCCGAAGCCAGGAAAGCATTTGAAAATGCCATAGAAATCAATGGTAATAAGGCGAAATATTGGGTTAGTTTAGGTGAAGTTCATTTTCAATTGGAAGAATTTGAGGATGCGGCTAATGAGGCACTGATCGCTATTGAATTAGTAAGAAATTTTGCAGATGCACATTATTTACTTGGTATGGCTTTGGAAAAGCTTGGAGATACAGAAAATTCCAAAACGGCCTTTTTAACAGCAAAATATTTGCTTAAAAAAGATTCAAAAAAGATTGATCATGCAGTTGAAAATATAGAAACACAAATCTCTTTAGAATCTAAGCAAAATTTTCAAAATTCACCTACAAAAGATGCAATAATTGTGGTTTCTGGTTTACCAAGATCTGGTACCTCACTTATGATGCAAATGTTGAATAATTCAGGTTGTAAGGTTTTAATTGACAAGGAACGTATTGCAGATGAATCCAATCCCAAAGGTTATTTTGAGTATAAACCAGTGATGAATTTAATGAATGATAATTCATGGCTTCATAAAGCAAAGTCAAAAGCAGTAAAGATTGTTGCTCCGCTACTTAAATTTTTGGATCAAAAGCATCGTTACAAAGTTGTTTTTATGCAACGTGATATAGATGAAATTATGGTTTCGCAATCTAAAATGCTAAAGCGTGATCATGAAACGCTGTCACTTTCTCTTAAAGAAGGATTAGAATCTATTTTAAGTGAAGTCAAACGCTGGGAAAATTCTAACCCTGGGGTTCAAATACTTATTGTTGATTACAATGTGCTGATTGATAACCCAGAAAGTCAAATACCAAAAATTGTAGAATTTTTAGATCTAGATTTAGATACCGCTAAAATGAGTAACGCCATAGATGCTTCCTTATACAGAAATAGGTTAAAAAAAAAGCAACCTAATTAGGTTGCTTTTTTAATTTTACTCTTTAATGAGTTTATACGTTTTGGATTGATTCCTAAAATCTAATTTAAAGAGATGTAACCCTTTTTGGAATATTAGAGATATCTAAAGTGTTATTAAATAACTCGCTTTTCCGCACTTGTTTTACTTCTTGACCAACTTTATTGTAAATGGTAATCAAGTCTAATTTATTACCTTTATTAATAGTCACAAATTTAGAGGCAGGATTAGGAGCCATACTAAATGTGTCAAATGGATTTTTAGTAAAACTTAGTGGTTCTTCTGTTCCAGTTGTAAACATAATAGTTTCACCTTCTGTAACACCCCAAGCAGAATAGGTTATCATTTTATAGTAGTAAGTTGTATTTTTTTCCCAAGAATTTGACAAGTTTAACGTATTACCATAGGTAAATATCCCTCTTCCTGCATAGAGATTAAGTGGACTTTCTCCCAATAGAAACTGTTGAATAGTGATATTCTCGTTAGGATTTTCATAATAAAATACTATGTGCCATAAGAAAATACTATGAGCTTGTTGTTGTCACTATCTACTGATATTGGAACATCAACGGTATTATTAGCAGGATTGTAATTTATTAAACTTGCTGGATTACCATTATTGACTTCGGTAGTAAATGAAAATATTTCAGAAGGAGTAGTACCAACTATAATTATCTGTAAATATTTGACTTTTAACTAATTTTAATATTTAACCCTCTTTTCTTAAGTGTTTTTCATTAGTCGTTCTTATTTTTGTGAATTATTAACTTTTTTAATAGTTTGATTTGAAAGTTGTAGAGCAAATAAAAGCACCTATTGCATATGAAATGAATCTTTTTGAGCAAAAGTTTCATTTATCAATGTCTAGTAAAGTAGCTCTTTTAAATAGAATCACACATTATGTTGTAAATAGAAAGGGAAAACAAATGCGTCCTATGTTTGTTTTTTTGGTTTCTAAAATGATTAACAATGGACATGTTAATGATCGTACCTATAGAGGCGCCTCTGTTATTGAACTAATTCATACAGCCACTTTAATTCATGATGATGTTGTTGATGATAGTAATAGAAGAAGAAGTTTTTTTTCAGTCAATGCACTTTGGAAAAATAAAATTGCGGTTTTAATAGGAGATTATCTCTTATCTAAAGGGTTATTATTATCTATTGATAACGATGATTTTGATTTGTTAAAGATTATCTCTGTAGCAGTTCGAGAAATGAGTGAAGGTGAATTATTACAAATTGAAAAAGCCAGGCGTTTAGACATAACAGAAACGGTTTATTACAACATCATTAGACAAAAAACAGCTACATTAATTGCAGCATGTTGCAGTTTAGGTGCAGCATCTGTAAAGCCTAATTCAGACCATGTAGAACGCATGCGAAAATTTGGAGAACTTATAGGAATGGCTTTTCAAATTAAAGATGATTTATTTGATTATGGCAATGAAGCTATTGGTAAACCCACTGGAATAGATATTAAAGAAAAAAAAATGACTTTACCATTAATACACGTTCTTAATAAGGTAACCAAGGAAGACAAAAAGTGGCTAATTAATTCCATTAAAAATCACAATAGAGATAAAAAAAGAGTTAAGCAAGTCATTACTTTTGTTAAAGACAAAGGAGGTCTTGATTTTGCAATAAATAAAATGAATACTTTTAAAGATGAAGCTCTATCAATTCTAAGTTTTTATCCAGAGTCTGAATTTAAATCTGCTTTAGAACTCATGGTTAACTACGTTATAGACCGAAAAAAATAACATTGCTGTTGGCTTACGTTTTGATATGTAATTACATTTAATAACATCATGTTTTAATATTACAGATTGTGAAATCAATTGATTAGTTTTACAACTATAAAGCACAATTAATTTGATTTCACAATCTACTATATATAAAGTATTTGAAGCTGCTCGTGTAGAAGAGGTTATTGGAGATTTCGTACAGTTAAAAAAGTCAGGATCAAACTTTAAAGGGTTAAGCCCTTTTAGTGACGAGAAGTCGCCAAGCTTTATGGTTTCTCCGGTTAAACAAATTTGGAAAGATTTCTCTAGTGGTAAAGGTGGTAACGCAGTGACTTTTTTAATGGAGCACGAACATTTTACGTATCCAGAGGCCATAAAATATTTAGCTAAGAAGTACAATATTGAAGTAGAAGAAACCGTTCAGACCGATGCTCAAAAACAAGAGCAAGATGTGCGGGAGAGTATGTATTTGGTTAACGAATTTGCCAATAAATATTTCAAAGAGATCATGCATGAGACAGATCAAGGAAAGTCTATTGGTTTAAGTTACTTTAAAGAACGGGGATTTACAGATCAAACCATCAAAAAATTTGATTTAGGTTATGCCTTAGATGAATGGGATGCCTTTACAAATGCCGCATTAAAAAAAGAATATCAACTCGATTTTCTTGAAAAAACAGGGCTAACCATTGTAAAGGATGAAAAGCAGTTTGACCGCTTTAAAGGACGTGTTATTTTTCCTATCAAAAGTATGAGTGGACGCGTACTAGGTTTCGGTGGTCGTATTCTAAAAAATGAAAAGAAAGCAGCCAAATATCTCAACTCTCCAGAAAGTGAAATATACCACAAAAGTAAGGTCTTGTATGGTATTTACACGGCTAAACAAAGTATAGCCAAAGAAGATAATTGTTATTTAGTAGAAGGTTACACCGATGTTATTCAGTTTTTTCAAACCGGAATAGAAAATGTGGTAGCGTCTTCAGGAACTGCACTTACACCAGATCAAATAAGATTGATAAACCGTCTAACTAATAACATTACAGTTCTTTTTGATGGGGATGCGGCAGGTATAAGAGCATCTTTAAGAGGTATAGATCTTATTTTAGAACAAGGTATGAATGTCAAAGTTTGTTCTTTTCCTGAAGGTGAAGATCCAGACAGTTTTGCAAAAAAACATACTTTGGATGATCTAAAGATTTACTTGGATTCTAATTCCAAAGATTTCATTCAATACAAAGCCTCCATGCTAGTGGAGGAATCGAAAAATGACCCTGTTAAAAAAGCAGAAACTATAAGAGATATTATAGGAAGTATTTCAAAGATCCCCGATCAAATTAAAAGAGAGGTTTATATTCAGGCGTGTTCTAAAATTATGGAAATAAGTGAGGAGGTTTTGTTTTCTACTTTAGCACAACTGTCCAAACGTGATAATAATAGTTCTCAAAAAAGGACCTCTGAGCCACTCAAGGTGGTAACGCAAAAATCTAAAGCACCAAAAGTTGATGTCCAATACCACCTAGAAAGAAAAATTATAGAAATTTTAATATTATATGGAAAAAAGGCAGAGGATTTTGAAGATTTAGTTTTAAAAGAAGATGAGGATTCCGGAGAATTAAAGTTAGAACCTCAAGTAGTAAACTTAAAGGTATTTGATAAAATTTATATGGATCTTCAGGAAGATGAAATGTTATTTTCAAACCAAGTTTTTCAAGATTTATATCACAGCATAATAACGGCTTATGGACAGTCTGATAATTTTTCTACTACGAATTTTATTAATGGATTAAATCAAGATCTAGCTATTGAGGTGACTTCCATATTAATGGATGACGAGAAGTATAACCTTCATGATTGGCAACGAAATAATATCATTACTAAAGGTAAAGAAGATTCTATTGCGCAATTAGTAACTCAAACTATTTTAAACTTAAGATGTTTTTTAATAGATAAAAAGATTATAGAATTTAAACAAAAAACTCTTGAGCCAGAATCTGACTCAAGAATTGTAATGGAAGATGTTAAAGACTATTTAAGCCTTAAAATGTTATTGTCAAGAAAATTAGGTCGTGTAGTTGGTAACAACCTAAGTTAGTTGGAGATGTTCAGTCTGATGAATAAGATCTACAAGATTGGTGACTTCCATTTTTTTATAGAGTCTAGTCTTATAGGTACTAACAGTTTTCTCACTGATTTCAAGCTCAGAGGCAATTTCTTTATTTTTCCTTCCTTGAGAAAGTAGTTTTAATACTTCAATCTCTCTTGATGACAATTTTTTAAATTTACTAGATAATAAGTTTCTGGTGTCATTATAAATAAGATGCTTTGCTATGGAGTCACTCAGGTAAGTTTCGCCTCGGTTTACTTTTAAAATAGCATCTTTTACTATATTTAAATCGGCTCCTTTATTAATGTATCCAGAAGCTCCAGCCTTTAAAGTGCTTATTGCATATACTTCTTCAGGTTGAGAGCTAAACATAATAACTTGAGTGTTCTCATAAGATTTTTTAATCGCTCTAAGTGCAGTAATCCCATTTAAATCAGGAAGGTCAATTTCAGTAATGACCACATCAACTACATTAGAAGCTAAGTAATCAAATGCATCTGATGCATTTTGAAGTGTTTTAACAAGCGTAATGTTGGAATCTTCTTTGAAAAATAAATCGAAAGCAACCCTAATAACTGGGTGCTTGTCGATTACAACAATTTTAATCATAATCTGGTAGGTTTAGTATGTGATTTGAGTAATCCAAATATAGAATTTATTTTCATTAACAAAAGTATGTCATGAAATTAAAACGATGTAATGCTAAAATTTGTTAAAAATTGATGCTTGTTAGTCAACATGTTATGCATGCACATTATTTAGTATGGATAAATATGTTCATTTTTGTAAATTCTATTATATAAAATTATATTAACGTGTTACAGATATTATATTAATTAAACAATTAATATTCATAAATTGCATTAACCAAATTAACCGCCTACAATGCTTGTATAATTTTTTTGATATAATATCTATGCGATTACTTATCGTATTTGTAGTTATTTATTTTGGTTTTTTTAATGCTTATGCCCAATTAAGTAAAACCCATTATATACCTCCAATCACAACTGAAAGTACTTCAGCAAATTCTCGTGCAGGGGAACAGTATTTACATATTTCTTCACCAGTTACAACTACCTTTAATATAGAGGTTAGCTTATCTGGGGTAAAACAATCATTCACACTTAGTAACAATAATCCCCTTGAAATATACCTGGGGACTGGCAATACTAATTCTTTTGTTGTTGACGTGAACTTAACATCAAATAAAATTACCGATTCAGGTATTATTATTGAATCAGAGGAGCCGGTGTATGCCTCTGTCAGGCTTTTATCAGGAATTGAATCTAATGGAAATGCTTCACAGGCAGGGTCATTAGTATCAAAGGGGCTTGCTGGGTTAGGTAAAGATTTTAGAGCAGGAACTTTTACAAGTCAAAGAGCGACGTCGTCTTTGTGGTTAAATTTTATATCAGTAATGGCAATTGAGGATGGAACCGTTATAGATTTCCAGGATGTGGATGCTGATGTGGATTATTTTCATAATGGGGCTCAAACATCAAATATCTTATTGGATAGAGGTGAGGTTTATATTTTATGTTCTTTACCTACTGATAATTTAAATGGGGATGCATTCATTGGAGCACGAATACTATCTAATAAAAACATTGTAGTAAATTCAGGCTCTACAAACGGCTCTAATGATGTAGCAAATGGTAGGGATTTTGGAATTGATCAAATTGCACCATTATCCACAATTCAGCAGTCTTCAGGAGATAGTGAGTATATCTTTATAAGAGGTAATGGCTCTGGAAATGCAAATATTGAAAGACCTATTATTGTTGCTAATGAAGATAATACTCAAGTTTCTATTGGAGGCACACTATATTCAACACTTCAGTTTGCAGGAGATTATGTCTCAATAGACGAATCAATGTATAGCTCAAGTTCTTCTGGAGCAAACATGTATGTCTATACAGATAAAACAACTTATGCTTTTCAAGGAATTGGAGGTGCTTCTAATGCTGCAAATCAAGAATTATTTTTTGTGCCGCCTCTAAGTTGTAAAACACCAAGTAATATAGATAATATTCCAGCAATTGATGAAGTAGGATCGTCTGCATCTCAAACTTTTGAGGGTAATGTTGGTATAGTAACTAGGCGATTTAATAAAGGGACATCAACTCCAAATATTGTTCAAATAAACGGTTTTGGACTTCCAACATCATCAGCTCAAAGTGTTCAGGGTACAGATTTTGACGGTGATGGACTTTCGGATTATGTAACATACCTAGACTCCAATTTAGCTGGAGATGTAAGTATATCATCAAATGAGTCAATTTATGTCTCTTATTTTGGTAGAGACGGTTCAGCAGCAATGGGAGGGTTTTATTCTGGATTTATTTTTAAATCAGAAATTACATCAGAATTAGAGATTGGAGCTGATCAATCTTGTATTGACTTTATCGATAAATTGGAATTAAGTAGTCTTGAAGATTTCGATACTTATCAATGGTATTACAAACAAAATTCGAATGATACACCATTACCAATATCAGGTGCTACATCTGAAGTCTTAGATTTTAATAACCCACCATCAGGCGTTACTTTGGTGCCTGGGTTCTATCAACTCGAAGGGGTGATTTATGATTCAGATGCAGTTACAATATGTGAAAGTATATTTTCCCCTGAAATACCGGTTAGTGTTTGTTCAGGTAATACAGATAATGACAGTATCAATAATAATATTGATGTCGATATTGATAATGATGGCATACTTAACACAGATGAGTCTAATTGTAATTTCCAATTTGACTTATCTAATAATTCAGGTCCTAATTTCAATTCCTCACAATTTGTAAATTCTGCTGATAATTTAGAAGTTTCTCAAGGTTTTTCTGATCAATCTATCTTATTAACAGCTTCGAGTGCAACTTCTAATTCAAGTGATGTTGTTTATGAATTGATTTTTGATGCACCAACATCATTTAGTTTTACTCAAGCCAATTCAACTGATAATGCGGCATCTTCAAATACAACAATGGATGATAATGAGTTGTATGTTGTTAGTGTCCCTTCAACACATACGTTAAGTATATATGATCCTGATGACCAACTATTAATTGACACTAATTATGATGGAATCTTCGAATCAAACACAACTCAGTTTACATCATTTGAAATTAGATTTAAATTAAATGGAGTGGCTTTAAATAACGGGCAAGGTACTTTTCAAATTAGAAGCAACCTAGCTCCTTCAATTCAAATTAAATATATAAACTTAGATGAATCTAATTCTAATACTTCAGCATTTAAATTAAGTCAAGCTTGCAGAGATATAGATTCAGATGGTGACTCGGTGATGAATAGCTACGATTTAGACACCGATAACGATGGGATATATGATGTCATTGAAAGTGGTAACTATAGATTGGATCTTGATAGTAATGGAACTCTCGAAACATTTTTAGATTTAAATTTTGACGGGGTGATAGATGCTACAGTATTTGTAGATAGTAATGGTGATGGATTTCACGATGATGCAATTAACCCCATTGATACAGATAACGATACTATCCCAAACTATCTAGATACAGATTCTGATGGTGACACCATTTCTGACCTTATTGAGGGTGGTAACTATAGATTGGATCTTGATAGTAATGGAACTTTCGAAACATTTTTAGATTTAAATTTTGATGGGGTGATAGATGCTGCTGTATTTGCAGATAGTAATAATAATGATGGTTTTCACGATGCTGCTAATCCAAGACCTTTAAATTCAGATTTTAATAATGATTCAACGGATAAAATTCCTGATAACCCAGATGATGGTAAACCAGATTATATTGATGAAGATAGTGATGATGATGTCTGTGATGATAAATATGAAAGTGGTTTAACAGCTGCTGCGACTTCATTCAATTATCCAGATGATATTAATACTAACGGTATTTTTGATTTCCAAGAGTATGTGGCAATACTTCCTAAAGCGCTTCCTCTTGAAATTAGTGCCTGTGAAAATGGTACTTACACATTGAAATTAGAGCTTAAAGATGCTTCATATAGTTATGATAAGATTGTCTGGCAAAACAGTACTGATAATGGTTCAAATTGGAACAACTTATCGGATTCACCTTTTTATAGCGGAACAACTACCAATGAATTACTTATAAAAAATATACCAATAGGATCTAACAATTTTTTATTTAAAGCTATTTTAAGTAGAAATGATTATGCGTGTTGGCCAACAGAATCAACTTCAGCTAAGTTAAAAGTGAACCCACTTCCTCAAGTATCTTCATCTTGGTCAGGTGAGCTCATACAATGTGATAATGATACAGATGGCATTTCTATGTTTAATCTGTTGGAAGTAAAACCACAACTATCTGCAAATTATGCAAACGAAGACTTTGAGTTTTACACCGATATTACTGATTTAAGTTCATTGATTCCCAATCCAGAGGCGTTTGAAAACACCACATCAAATTCTATCGATGTAAGAATTATTTCAGATCAAGGGTGTTATATTGATGAGCCTATTGATTTAAGGGCTGTTAATAATGATTTGCCAGCTGCAGTTTTAGATCAGCATTTTAAGGAATGTTATGATTATGGTGATAATAAAACCTCATTTAACTTTAGTGATGCACAAGACAGTTCAGGGAATCCCACCAACATACCAATTTCAGACTATATTACAGATGCAATAAATATTGCAAACAGTGATACGGTTAACAGAACAGTTTCATTTTACGAAAATTACAATGATGCATTATTAGAGTTAAATGCAATTCCAGACATCTCCAATTATGAAATATCAGGCTACCCAGAAGGGGGTTTTGTTAAGCTTTGGGTAAGAGTTGACGATGAATTTAACAGTTGTAATGGGATAAAAGAACTAATCACTTTGGAAGTTTTACCAGATATTTCGTTTGAGATTGATTCAGCGGTTTTAAATCCCAATAACTTAACAGATAAAGAAGTGCTTATTTGTAATTCAGGGACAGCTTTGGTAAAACTTAATCTGGAGACACCTAATAATAAAACTAAGTTAATTTATGAATGGATTTTAGCAGATAACACTATTCAAACAACTATAGATCCTGAGCTAGAAGTTTCGGAAGAAGGTAATTATAAAATTACTGTGAAATACGAGGATTGTGCATTATCTGAAAATTTTAAAGTGAGTATTTACGCAATCAACGATCCGCAATTAGACTTTTTTGATCTTGTTAGTGGTACAAAACGTAATGCAATACAATTAAAAGATCCTAACGACGAAAGTGCTTTTGGTTTAAATAATTATAAGTTTTTATTAATAGATGAAGCTGGTAACGCCATAAGTAATGAGTTGCCTGAATATCAGGAGTTATGTGTTTTTGAAGATTTAACTGGTGGTTTTTACACACTAGTTGTAAGAGATGAAGCACAATGTGATGAAAAATCTATTGTGATTCCTATTCTATATTTCCCCACTTTTATAACACCTAACGGTGACGGTTATAATGATACTTGGGAGGTTAAAGGCATAGATTTAGATGATTATAATTTAGATCTTACAAAGCTTTATATTTTTAACAGGTATGGAAAGCTTTTAGGTTCCATAGGTTTAGACCAGAGCTGGGATGGTACTTTTAACGGGTCACCTCTAGAAGCAACAGATTACTGGTATAAAGTAGATTTAGTCAGAAAATCAGGCGAAGTATTACAACCTATTAGAGGTCACTTTAGTTTGTTGAAATAAATTGGTTAATAAAAAAGAAGGCTTTAGCCTTCTTTTTTATTTTAATTCTAGTGGAATGTCACATACGGGTATGGGTTCCATTTTGTGTTTGTTATTGTTATGATATCTCATGTAAATTTCAAAAACTTGTTGTTCTCTATTTTCAAAATCGGAGATCTTTTTACCTTGATTGTGCATAGTCATAGCCCATTCTAGCTCTGGGTAAGAAGCGCCAATTTGGTCTTCGTCTGTTCTGGCATCTCCAAATAAGCCGTCACTAGGCGCTGCTTCTAAAATAGAATTTGGCACATTAAGTACTTTACCAATTTCATAAACTTCAGATTTTAAAAGGTCAGCAATAGGACTTAAATCTACACCACCATCACCATATTTAGTGTAAAAACCAACACCAAAGTCTTCTACCTTATTTCCAGTACCTGCAACTAAATAGCCGTGAAGGCCTGCATAATAGTATAATGTAGACATCCTGAGGCGTGCCCTGGTATTAGCTAAAGACATGTCAACTATGTCCTGTTTGCCTTCAAGATTTACTTCTGTTTTTAAGGCTTCAAAAACAGGCGTTAAATTAACCCTAACTCCAGAAACATTTTTATAATTTTTTTCTAAATGTTTAATGTGTTCTTGAGCTCTAGAAACATGACTTTCTGCTTGATGAATAGGCATTTCTATACATACCACATTAAGGCCTGTTTTTGCACATAACGTAGAGGTGACTGCAGAGTCAATTCCTCCTGATATTCCAACCACAAAACCCTTGATTTGATTTTTATCGGCGTAGGTTTTCAACCAATTTACAATATGGTTGATGACATTTTCTTTTTGCATTTTTTTAAAGTTTTTTGACTTAAAGAGTACTACCTTTGTATAGCAAAAATAATGTTTAACCTGCTTTTTTAAAAATATTTGAGAATTGAAATTCAAAGGTTTATATGCGTTCTTAGCCTTAATTTCTCTTTTATTAGGATGTGAATCAAATTCTAAACTTGAAAAAGAGATTTCCAAAATTACTGTACAACCAAGTTTTGAAAGATTTGATCAGCAGTTCCCAAGGCTAAATGATGATAAATTAAAGGCACTTAAAACGTCATACCCTTTTTTATTTTCTACTAAATATGATGACGCATTTTGGATTAAGAAGTCAAACGATTCATTAGAAATTAGGCTCGCTAATGAGGTGAATAAAACGTTTAATCAAACAGAAGTATGGAAAACAGATGTTATAAATCTCTTTAAACACATAAAGTATTATTACCCAAATTTTAAATCACCCAGAGTTATTTCCTTAGTTTCTGGTGTGGATTATAGAAATAAAACTATTGTGACTGATAGTATAGTGTTATTAGCATTAGATAATTATTTAGGAGCTGACCATGAATTTTATCAAAATATTTCTGCTTACATAAGCAGTTCAATGCAAAAAGAGTTTGTGGTTTCTGATTTAGCATCAAGCTATGCCAAGAAATATGCAAGTCAACCAAGCACCAAGACGTTTTTAGAAGAGATGATTTACAGAGGTAAATTATTGGCTTTTAAAGATAAAATGATACCATTTACTGCAGACAGTTTGAAGATAAAATATTCTGAAGAACAATTAAACTGGGCCGTACAAAATGAGTCTCAAGTTTGGAGGTATTTTATCGATAAACAATTGTTATTTAGTTCTGACACATCACTTCTTCCAAGATTTATTAACCCCGCACCCTTTTCGAAGTTTTATTTAGATCTGGATAATACTTCACCAGGACGAATTGGGGAATTTATAGGTTGGCAAATTGTGAAATCTTTTCTAGAAAAGAATAATGAAGTAACTTTTCAGAACTTTTTAGCTATGAATGCCGAAGAGATTTATAACAAATCTGGGTATAAACCAAAACGATAATTATGAGTAAGTTTAAATCTAAAATTGAATTAAATGTAGCGTTGGATGAAAATAAAATTCCCGAGTCCCTATCATGGACAGCTGAAGATGGTGGCATTTCTAACGAGGAGGCTAAAGCAATAATGCTTTCCGTATGGGATAGTAAGGCTAAAGAATCTTTAAGAATAGATTTATGGACAAAAGATATGCCTGTAGATGAAATGAAGATGTTTTTTCATCAGACTCTAGTGGCTATGAGTGATACCTTTTACAGAGCTACCCAAGACGAAAAAATGACTGCGACTATGAAGGACTTCTGTGATTATTTTGCAGAAAAATTGAATTTAATGAAGTAGAATTTTTAACTAAATATGAAAGGCTCCATACCATCAAATCCTATTTTAGAAAGACTACCCAAACATTTATTTCAATACGTAAAGCCTCAGAACTATGACATGTATAGTTCAATTGACCAAGCTGTTTGGCGTTATGTTATGAATAAAAATATTTCTGTGTTCCCTGAGTTAGCACATGAATCTTATTTAGAAGGATTGAAAAAGACCGGGATTTCTGCCAACTCCATTCCAAGCATGTATGGAATGAATAGGATACTCCAAGACATTGGATGGGCAGCTGTTGCCGTAGATGGATTTATTCCTCCTCAGGCTTTTATGGAGTTCCAAGCTTACAATGTTTTAGTAATTGCATCTGATATTAGGCAGGTTAATCACATTGAATATACACCTGCCCCAGATATTATTCATGAGTCTGCTGGACACACCCCTATAATTGCCAATCCCGATTATGCAGAATATCTAAGGCGTTTTGGTGAAATTGGATGCAAGGCAATTTCATCTGGTTTAGATGTAGAAATGTACGAGGCTGTTAGATTACTTTCAATTTTAAAAGAGACATTACCACTAAACGAAAAGCGAATAGCTCAAGTTACAGCTGATATTGAACAATTACAACAACGAAAGGATACACCAAGTGAAATGTCAATGATTAGGAATTTACATTGGTGGTCTGTGGAATACGGGTTAATTGGTACTCTAGAGAATCCCAAGATATACGGTGCTGGTTTGTTGTCTTCAATAGGAGAGAGTAAATCATGCATGTCTGATAATGTTAAAAAATTACCATACACCATAGAAGCTGCCCATATGGCTTTTGATATCACCAAACCGCAACCTCAGTTATTTGTAACGCCTGATTTTGCTCATCTTAGTCAAGTTTTAGAAGAGTTTGCAGATACTATGGCGCTGAGGAAAGGGGGATTGGCAGGAGTTCAAAAAGTAATTAATTCTAAGACACTTGGAACTGTTGAGTTGAATACAGGATTACAAATTTCGGGATTATTTACCGAGGTAATAAGCTGCGAAGGACGACCTATTTATATAAAAACTGCTGGAGAAACTGCATTATCTCACCATGGAAGTGAGTTAATTGGACATAATATTAATGAATATCCTGATGGATTTGGAACTGCTTTAGGGCCTCTTAAAGGAATAAATCTGGCAATTGAGGATATGAGTCCAAGAGATTTAAAGCATTATAATATTTACGAGGGTAAACATGTTACGCTTGAATTTTTAGATGATTTAATAGTCAGTGGCGATATTGTTACAGGAACTAGAAGTCTTAAGGGTAAAATTACGTTAATCAAGTTTAAAAATTGTACGGTAAAGCATAAAGAAAGGAAAATGTTTACGCCAGATATGGGAGTATATCATATGGCGGTTGGTCAAGCAGTGGTCTCTGTTTTTTCTGGTCCTGCAGATAATGCCAGTTTTAATAGAATCATCAAACAGCCATTTTCTAATCATTCATTAGACAAGACATCTTCATTAATTGAATTAGAATCTTTATATAACAAAGTAGATCAATTATTTAATTTAAAAACAATAGATCAAGCTGAAATTGTTGAAATTAGCTCTGAATTGCTAAAGTCTTACAAAAATGAATGGCTATTAAGATTGAGACTTGTAGAGTTATTGAAGAAACACGATTGTCAAAAACTTTTAAATGTTCATTTAGCTGTATTATCAGAAATTGCTCATAATAATCCTGGAGTCAAACATTTAATTGATGATGGTTTATCGTTTCTAAATTTGGATTTCGATACAGAAGAGTTAGTTCCAATCGGTTAAGATTTAGATAAAATAGTTCTAATTTTATCTTGAACGGCTTTTTCTAAAACTAGTGAGCCGCTTGTTTCAGCTCTTTTTTCTAATAATTCAGGCCAATGCTCAGTATTTTCCCAGAAGACATGCTTCATGGCTTTCAAAGCATTGACATTAAAGCTAGCTAGTTTGTTAGCAAAATTATTGGTTGTGATTTTTAGATCAGATTGATTTTCACAAACTTTATGAAAAAGTCCTTTTTGTTTTGCCCATTTAGCAGAATAAAAATTATCAGGATTTAGACTCATTTCAGTAAGTACATTTATCCCTGATTTTTTTACAATAGCAGGGGCAATGACAAATGGTCCTATTCCAATATTTAATTCACTTAGTTTTAAAGCGGCATTTTCTAGAGCAATTGCGTAATCTGCAGCAGCAATTATTCCAACACCACCACCAACAGCTTTCCCTTGCACACTAACAAGAACAATTTGAGGGCATGCCTTAATACTTAAAATAACTTTTGCAAAACCACCTTGCACACTAACAATAACAATTTGAGGGCATGCCTTAATACTTAAAATAACTTTTGCAAAACCATTAAAAAATATAGTGGCCTCCTCTTGATTTTTAATTTGTGAAAGTTCGTCAAAACTAGCACCTGCACAAAATGTACGATCACCACCACTGCTTAAAACAATTACTGCACAATGTTCAGGAGTTTCTTCAATTTTATTAGCCAGTTGGTCTAACATGTTGCTATTTAAAGCATTGTGTTTTGGCGTAAAAAACTCAATGTAACAAATATTGTTTTGAATAGATGAATTTATATATGGTGTCATAGCTTCTGTACTAAAATTCAAAAGTAATATTATTTTTCAACTCCAATGATTTGATTACAATTTCATGAAAATTAACAGCATCTAATTTTTGAGTATGGTGTTATGATGTTTTTTAAATAAAATGAATGTCATTCATTTCCTTTTTATAATTTACGGCATTAATAAAATATTATGTTAGTTAAATATCGTTATTCCCTCAGAGAATTGTTTTTATGGACAAGATTAGAACTGTTATTCTTTATTTGTTATTCCACTACAATTGCATACTGTTTTAAAGTGTTAAACTTTTCATTTCTAGAGCTTCCTTGGACACCTGTAGCGTTAATTGGTACTGCTGTGGCATTTATTGTAGGTTTTCAAAATAATGCAGCTTATGAGAGAATTTGGGAGGCAAGAAAAATATGGGGAGGTATTGTAAACACTTCTAGGACATGGGGTATGAAATCTGGTGATATGATTTCTAATGAAAACACAGATCAACCTCTTTCTGAATCAGAATTAAAAAATACTAAAAGAACCCTAGTTATGCGCCACATAGCTTGGATGACTGCTTTAAGATACAATTTAAGAGAAAGTAAGCCATGGGAAACCATGTATAGAAAAAGGCATAGAAGTAATGTGCGTTTATGGGCTGAAAAAATATATGTGCCTGAAAAGAATAAGACAATATCTGAAAAGCTGAGTTTTTATCTTTCAAAAAATGAATTGGACTATGTTTTAACAAAAAAAAATAAAGCAACAGCAGTTTTATACATGCAATCGCAACATATTAAGCGGTTAAAGAATGAAGGATATTTATGGAAATTTGCATTTCTTAACTTAGAAGATGTGTTAGAGCAATTATTTACGCTTCAAGGGAAGTCAGAGCGAATAAAGAACTTCCCTTACCCTAGACAATATGCCACTATAAGTTACATTTTTGTTTGGATTTTTATAATTCTGTTACCATTTGGAATCATCCCCGAATTTGCTAAAATGGAAACCGTATTACTGGCAGATTACCCTTTAATTTCAAATTATTTTATTTGGGCTGCAGTTCCTTTTTGTGCTACTGTATCATGGATTTTTCATACCATGAAACGCATTGGGATTGTTGGAGAAAATCCATTCGAAGGGTCACCAAACGATGTTCCTATATCAACAATTTCTAGAGGTATTGAGATAGATTTAAGACAAATGTTGGATGAAAATTCAGAAACTATTCCAGAGCCTTATCCAGAGACAGGTCATGTTCAAATGTAAGGCTATAATTTACACCTCTTCATCCATTTGATTGGTAACCACATAATATCTAGGATCATTAATATCTGACTCAATGATAGCGTCAAATTTAGGGTTAGCCTTTAATAAAATGGTTTTACAATCCGGGCTTAAGTGAGTAAACTTAATACTTTTACCTTGGTCTAAATATTTAGTTGCTAAAGCATCTAGTGCTTCAATTCCTGAGTGGTCACTCACTTTTGATTCCATGAAATCAACTTCAACTTTATTAGGATCTCCTTTAGCATCAAATTTAGCATTGAAATTTTGAATGGAACCAAAAAATAAAGGCCCCCATATTTCATAGACTTTAGTACCATCATCATTAAAGCGTTTTCTAGCTCTAATCATTGTTGCATTTTTCCAAGCAAAAACAAGAGCAGAAATTATGACACCAGCAATGACTGCAATAGCTAGATCTTTCCATACGGTTATTGCAGAAACAGCAATGAGTACAATAGCATCAGCTAACGGGATTTTGTGAAGAATCCTAAAACTACTCCATGCAAAAGTACCTATAACAACCATAAACATGACTCCTACTAATGCGGCAATTGGAATTTGTTCTATTAATGGGGCTCCAAACAAAATAAAACATAAAAGTGCTACTGCTGCAAATACCCCTGAAAGCCTTCCACGTCCACCAGAGTTAACATTAATAATAGATTGTCCAATCATGGCACATCCACCCATGCCACCAAATAATCCATTTAAAATATTGGCGCCTCCTTGGGCAACACACTCTCTATTTCCACTACCTCGAGTTTCAGTAAGTTCATCTACTAAATTAAGAGTCATAAGCGATTCTATGAGACCTACAGCTGCTAATAAGAATGCGGTTGAAACTATGAGGTCCCAATGACCATCAAGAGAATAGAAAATAGAAAATATATCATATTGAAAAGTAGGAAGTCCACCTTTTAATCCACTACCCCCACCATCTCTAATAAAAGAGCCAACCGTACTAACATCGATGTCTCCAAATATAGTAATACAAGCAACTACAACAATTGCGGTTAATGCAGCTGGTATTTTTTTGGTGATTTTAGGTAATAAAAACATAATACCCATAGTTACAGCTACTAAAGCTAACATGATATAAAGAGGTTTTCCAGATAGAAAATATGTTTCACCATCAACGGTTTCTTTAAATAAACCCAATTGTGATAGAAAAATAACAATAGCAAGACCGTTTACAAATCCCATCATAACGGGATGAGGGATAAGTCTAACAAATTTTCCTAATTTAAATATACCTGCAGTAATTTGAATACCACCCACAATTAAAAGTGTAATAAATAACCACTTAAGACCTAAATTTTCTACAGGAGTATCAAGCGAAATACCTACTTGATTTCCCTTTTGTATTAGGTGAACCATAACAACAGCCATAGCTCCTGTTGCTCCAGAAATCATTCCAGGACGACCCCCAAAAAGCGAGGTGATTAAACCCATCATAAAAGCCCCATACAAACCAACAAGTGGATCAACTCCTGCTACGAATGCAAATGCAACAGCTTCAGGCACAAGTGCTAAAGCGACCGTTAGTCCCGATAAAATATCGTTTTTTGGGTTTTGAGTAAAGTTTTTAATTGTTGTTTGTAGAAGCCCCATG
>ERZ802830.223-NODE-223-length-55593-cov-8.4404_pt1 | contig 55593 bp, 39 predicted proteins | sample MGYA00345654_ERZ802830 | MGnify/ENA primary metagenome ERZ802830 (study PRJEB30503, sample SAMEA104212375) | marine metagenome | biome: Westerlies Biome; feature: [SRF] surface water layer (ENVO:00010504) within the epipelagic zone...; material: water...
CCGGTAAGTTTGAAATATTGAATGATTTAGGAGTGGCCGCTTGCGGCACGGTTCTTCATCCTCGCGGATTGGAAATTCAAGTGAAAAGTGCTGCCGTAATGGGTTTTGGTATGGCTGGATTTGAACGTCACGTGTACGATCCGCAAAATGGCCTCCCTGCATCCACAGGCATTCATAATTCTAAACTACCGACTTACCTCGACGTTCCTACACCAATGGATTGGGCGGCGACCAATATTGCCGACCCGCAAAACCCAGTTGGTGTAAAAGGGGTTGGTGAACCAATTCAAGGCTGCGCATCAGCCGCATTGCTCTGCGCTATTTCTGATGCGCTTGATGGACACACGTTTAATAGAGTCCCTGTCACCGCGGATATGATTGTCAACGCGGTAACCGGCAGAGAAGAGTCTCAGAGCCCTTTATCGACAAACACGACATAACCGAATTCACTCTTCGGGAAGATTAAATACCTCTACCATGTAATTTTGGTAAGGTCCCTCAACTAAAAAGTTGTTAAATATCTCGTGTAATAGATTGACGGATGCCTTGACGGCCAAGTGCGCGTCATCTCTCAAAAAACCAATCGACACAGATAGCTTACTGTTCGTATTTTTTGCTTTGATCGAAAAACGCTTTGCATCAATTTTCCGGTGGTCCGGAACTCTTTCTGAGCAACGTTCAACCAGAAAATTTCTAAATGCCTTATCCATATCCGACCGGAATGGAACTGCCGGCAAAACACTTTTCAATTCAAGTTCATGCTTAGCTACATTCAGTCTCAATAAAAATGGCTTTTCCGTCAACCAATGAAATTTGAACTCAGAGAACTTGCCCCCAAGATCGGAACTACTAAAATTCTGAAATATTCCTCTGTCTGCATAAGTTTGCAACTCAGATCTGACAACCTCATGAATTGTAACCATTAGCTAGCACCGACCAACTTTTTGGATACTATTTATAATAAGCCAGAGCGCCAGGCGCAAAATGGCGAGGCATTGATGGTGGGTATTGATTCGTCCAAAACTCTTTCTTACCCTGACAATTGATCAACGTCGATATCCCCTCATCAGAAGCTATCTTGTAGGCTCTTTCTAGTGCTGGCGTCATCTGATCAGGGCTAGTCACATATTCGCCATTACAACCCAAAGCCTCTGCTATTTTTTCATAGCGTAAATTTTCTTGAAATAAATACATGTGTTGCGCCCTGACGGCGCCTCTGCTGGCACCTGAAGTCCAAACTCCCCAAGCGTTGTTGTTATAAACAATCATAATAGCCGGAATTCTGTATTTACCAAGCGTTTCAAATTCCATTATGGAGTATGCTGCGCCCGCATCACCAGTTATTCCTACTATAGGTGCCCCTTTATAGGGTGCCTGTGGTCCCACACCGTTTTGGACCGCAGCTCCTACACCGACGGTATAACCCACATCTGGCCCAATAGCGCCGTACTGATAAGCGCCGTTGCATATTTGCCCAGGTCGATGAGCTCTCAAATAACGGCGGGTATAGCGACCGATCCCATAGCCTCCAGAAACTACCGTCGTCTGGTCAGGTGCAATATCACCTTCATATAAGAAATCATGCAAATGCTTGCCAATCACAGCAGGATGAATTGAATCAGTATCAGCACTATATTTTAATCCAAGAGAATAGTATTCCTGACTCTGATCATCAAAAGCCTTGCGCGCTGCGGCAAGCTCATTCCTCCAGTCAGGACGATCACGAGAAGGTAGTGCGTCTTCCAATGCTTCCAAAGCGGCTTTTTCTGAACTTACTATACCTAGATCAATCGGAACATTACGGCCTATATCAGTCGCATCGGGGTCAATACGAATCCATTTCGCATCGGGACCAAAAGCAAACTCTCCGATAGATGGCATACAGTATTGGCCTATCAAGATAACAAGATCTGCACTGCGCACAGCATCCAGGCCAGTGCTTGCAGATAAGGCGTGAGAATCAGAAAAATGCCCCCGCATCGGAGCTGACTCCGTAACAGCGATATCGTTCTTCTCAGCGACACGTAACAGAGCATCCCAAGCTTTATCGTAAAAAACACCTGTGCTCGCAACTATCATTGGTCGATCAGCCCGCTGAATCATGTCGACCGCAAGGGTTATGTCAGCTGGGTTGGGGTGCGCCTTAGACTCCGTCCGATACCTTGTTTTATCGTAATAATATTGAAGTTCACCGGGCTCCTCAAATCTCGCTCTTGAGATCTCGCCAGGAAAATCTAAATGGACGGGCTTAGGAACACCTGTTTTCAGTTGACGGAATGCATACGCCGCATATTCATAAATTCTGTTTGGGGTAATCAAGCGCTTCCCCCATTTTTTGAGTCCTTCAGTTTGCGCCTGTTGATAAGCCGTTTGAATGCCATGCTCAGTATCATCTTCACCGATAGTCTTATTACTCGCGATCACAAGGAGAGGTGTTCTTGATGAGTTCGCGGCACCAATATTCATAATCATATTAGTAAAGCCTGGCCCCTCTGTTCCTGAAGTAGCAGCAATCTCTCCAGTAACTCGAGAAAAACCGTCTGCCGCAGAAGTCATATTACCCTCGCATCGACCTCCATACGAAGGGATACCTTCAGCTGCAATTGCGTTGATCATGTTGTAATTTCCCGGACAGCAAAAAAAACCTGCCACGCCTTCATCCTTCATAAACTTGGCAAAAACTTCGGCTCCGGTCATTGGAAAATTTGCAGGTTTAGCGGCTTCCGATAACGTTCGAGGGATTTCTTCTGGGATTTTAATATCAGGTGATTTAGTTTCTTGTGCGTTACTCGATTCGTTCTTTAAAATTGCGGCGGCTCCCGCACCCGCTAGAGCAGTCCCTTTTATAAAATTTCGGCGGGTAACAATTTTATCTTCAGATGACTTCTCACAAACTTGATCTGCTTTCGTTTGAGGGTTTCTGGTTTTACTATTCATTTTATTTCCTCAATAATAATTATTCTTCTTTTGGTCTTAATTCGACCGGTCCGATATTTAGAACGTGAGCAACAATTTGCCATATGGTTTCATCATCGAGACTATCTTTAAACGGCGGCATTTCCAACCCTGCGCCGAATTTTATGCTCCGAAAAATGTGAAGGGGTGTAGCTCCGTAATACCACGTATCCGGCGCTGTTAAATCTGCCGCAATAAAATCTATATTGGCTAAAGCGCGTCCATCGGCATCATGACACTGTTGGCAATTAATAAGGTAGAAACTCTTCCCTCTGATTGCCGCAGATTTCGAATACACTGTTGCGCTGGGCTCCGTTGGCATATCCTCCTGCGCAAGCGTTGGCAGGTGAATTAAAAACAACGTCAAAAATGCGGCTACTTTAAACTGTATAGAACTCTTCATTTCTGCTCCCCAAAAAAAAACGGACGACTCTTTCGAGCAATCCGTTTTCCATAGGTACAATTTCTAATGAGCCGAACTTTCAACCTGAGCACCGGGCAAAGCGAGTGCCGTCAGTTTTGAGCTTGTCTGTAACATAATGTATTGATGGCCATCATGCGTCCACGAGCTCATGCCATAGTTCGATCTCGCTGGCGCTTCAATTTCACCAATAATTTCGCCAGTGTCCTTATCAAGAGCCCAAAGCATCGGGGTTCCATCTGACGCTTGGTCTGAGTAAACCAACATATTCTGAGTCGTAACCATCGGAACTAACGCACCTGTACCTGTGTTTCCGTACTCGGCCTCAGAAACACCATAGCGCTCTAGCGCCTCTTTGTACCTATTCGGCGTTTCCCCAGTTGGTATCGTAAACTTCTTCTCTCCTGTGTTCATATCATAGGCTACGATCGTGCTATAAGGTGGCTTCCAAACAGGCAACCCAGAAGGATGCCTAGGTGGTCTGGCCGTTGCGCCAGGCACACCGTTTGCAAACTGAGATGTTGTCGATCCGGTTGAGTTCGGAAATAACAAGTCGGCTTCTTCTCCGGGAATCAATCGAAGGGTAAAACACGCAGTATGTTGCGAAACATATAAGGTATTAGAAACCGGATCAGCGACAGGAGGAGAAGTAATATTGACGCCGCCAGCGCCACCAGGGCAATTCATCGCCGCGTACTTACCATCCGCGTTGTTGGCATGTATCGGAGGATTAAAAAGTCCGCCCATGACATAGTCTTCCATGGCAACAATCGCCTCGGCCTTGAGTTCCGGCGTGAAATCTATCAAATCATCCTCAGAGATTCCTTGCATTGAGTAAGGTTCCGGCCAAGTTACATGGGGCTGGGTGGGCGATAGAACTTCCCCAGGGACGATAGACGGAGGAACTGGTCTCTCAACAATGGGCCACACTGGCTCACCAGTAACTCTGTTGAAGGTGTACAACCAACCTTGCTTTGTCGCCTGAACCACAGCAGGGATGTTACGCCCATCCACTGTCAAATCGAGCTGCACGGGCGCGGTTGGGGTATCGAAATTCCAAATTTCATGATGCACAAACTGGAAGTGCCAGGCACGCTCACCTGTACTCGCATTCAAGGCAATAATACTTGCTCCATACAAGTTGTCGCCAGGTCTAAACCCGCCGTAATAATCAATGGTTGCACTGTTTGTGGGAATATAAACTATGTCATTTTCGGGATCTGCTGATAGAGGCGCCCAAGAAGAAACATCACCGGTCCACTCCCATGCATCATTCTCCCACGTCTCATGGCCATATTCGCCGGGCTTTGGAATCACGTTGAACTTCCACTTAAAATCTCCAGTTTTCGCGTCATATCCCAAAATATCACCCGGGACATTTTCTATTCTAGCCTGGTGATAGCCCTGCTCTGCCGAGTTACCCACGACGATGGTGTCATTGACAACTATCGGAGGAGAAGACGAGGTTATGTACCCTGTTTCGAGGGGAATTCCCTCATATGGATCATAGGGGTGGCCAAGGTCTTTTAGTAAGTCGACGACGCCGGTCGATGGGAATCCCTCAATAGGTACAGGCGTACCCCAGTCTTCCAGAGGAATTCCCGTATCCGCGTCAAGAGCCGTCATGAAAAACCCCGGTGAAATTATAATCACAACCCCCCGGCCATCAATTTCAGTGTACGCAACGCCCTTGCCATAGTCGGCTCGCATCGAATATTCGGCTCGAGGAGTCTTTGGTTCGCGGTAGGACCAAATTGTCTCGCCTGTCTTTGGGTCGATGGCAACAACATGTCGAGCGTAACCGGCAACCGTGAACAACTTTCCGTCTATATACGAGGGTGTGGAACGTCCGCTGACAGCACCAAAGCTCGCACCATCCCACTCCCAGGCAACTTCAAGATCACCAAAATTAGACGAATCTATTTCATCCGAGGGTGTATAGCGGGTATGAGCGTAGTCATTACCTAATGTAAACCACTCAATACTGTCCTGCGCGCTAGCGGTAATAGATATAATCAACACCGAGAATCCAGCCAAGAACTTTCTTATAGTTAGGGTTTTCAAATTTCCTCTCCTACTTTATGCCTTTTCAATTGCCACTGTTTAAATCCCAAAAATCACGCTTTTGATTGCTTGAGTCTTCCGCATCCATTATCGGTTCGGCGAGAATCCATATCCTGCCACAACTCGCAGACCAAGCGCGAATTTAAAATGTTTCAAATTGTCTCCATAACCACGCCAGTTTAGCGGAAAATAGTCAGAAAGTTCCAGTCATTCTCAAGGATATTATCGGACCCGATCGGTAACAATTGTCCTCAATTTCCTCAAGGATGCCACTGGAAATTCTGCCAACAAAGCGGTGCCGCTCCCTGCACATCTTCGCTTTTTCGATTATCTGCTGGGCCTCCAAGCGGGTGGTGATGTTCTGAGGGCTTATCCATTCTATAAACGCGCCCCAAAATGGATCTCCACTACCATATTCGATGTCATCAATATCATATCTGAGCCGACCACCGTCAAAACTATCCCGTACATTCATCCCATAATTGAGTCTTAGTTCCGGTATATCATGCCTAAAATCCCAGTTACTGCGACCTCGCCAACTCCCCATCATTCTTCGTTCAGTTCCAAGTATGGGATCGACTATTTTCGAATCCTCAACTCTCGCACTCACTGTCAGAAGCAAATTTGGCATATCTATCATCCGCATCCGGATACTAGCCCTGCCTTCGAAGCCGTATTTTTCGCCATCGCCTATATTCCCATTCGCGCTCAATAAGAAATTCTCGTCAGTAGTAACATCCATTCTCTCAATGCGGTCACGCCAATCCTCATAGTAAAGACGACTGCTAACGACCCCAATATCATTTGGCAGCCTGTATTCAGCATTCATCTCATAATTCCAGTACCATTCCTGACGAAGGTCTGAGTTACCAGCCTGAAAATTCGAATCCTCATCCTGAGGATCGGTTGCTGCTACAAAATCATTAAAGGTCAGCTGCTGCACAATCTTTTCGACCGTACCCCTCAGTTGCAATTGAGGGGTCAGGTCATATCGAAAATCCATCTTAGGTTTTATGAAACTAAAATCCCGCTCTTTTGAGACATCGCCACGCTGGGAGATTTGGGAATCCTCGTACAGAATTGATGTTTCAAGTGACGTTTGCGAACTGATAACCCAATTATGAATGATGAATGGCTCGTATCTCATTTCCTCAACCGTAGAATTAGCATTAGAAACAGGCATCGGCACCAAGCCCCCTACTTCTGCTGATGACGAGCCTGTGTCAGAGGCAATTCCTAATGCCAGCGTTGAATCCAGGATCGTCTGCGCCCTCTCAGCCCCCACCTCAATGTCTTGTCCGTCAAAGAGATTAAAAGTGTACGACCCTCGAACAATGCGTTCCTTCGTCTCGCTCCATGAGTCAAGAAATAAATTCTTGCGCTTTGTAATTTCACTCAGCAAATCATAGCGCTCGCGGGTATCAGAGCGTTCAAGTGAATTCGAAATGAATAAGATTTTCCAACGACTTCCTGCTTCTGTATTGAACTCATAGTCTCCACCTAACTCCCAGTTCTTATAGATACCGGGCTGCGTCTCAAGTTGAAAACTATCAATGGAAGGCGTGACCTTTAAGTCAGTCGTTTTTCTTAATGTCTCACCAGTATGCGTTCCATCGGTCCAAGTCGCATTGAACCTAGCGCTACTCTGAGGGCTTATCTCATAATCAAGGTTTGTGCTGACACCCCCGCCACGGGGGTCTCGATGTCGAACTTCAAAAATTCTGTCATTCGGCGAAAAATCGCCCAATATCGAATATTCTCGACTCTCGGTATAAAAGTAAGGGTCGTATCCCCTCGCAGTTGCCTGATAGTTTAATCCACCTGACTGTCCACTGTAAGAAATCTCGGCCCTTGGCTTCACCGTATTATCGCGGGACTGCTCCGCTCCGAAATCAAATTGCGAGGTGGAACTGCTAAATTGCTCATTTAAAACAACATTAACAACCTGACCACTGCCTCTCACATCTAATTCACCCGATGTCCCGCGAATAATTTCGATGCGGTCTACCTGCCCGGTCGTAATACGCGCTAACTGACTGCCAGTACTATTGCTTTTGCCGGCTGTTCGCTTTCCGTTGATCAATATTTCCGTTGTCCGGCTACCACCTCCAAACCCTCTTCCGGCACTTCCGCCAGATGACCCTCCCCGGCCTCCCCTTGAAGAAGAACCTCGAGAACTTCGGCTTCGGCTAGACCCACTTATACCCGACGCATCTAGTCCTGGTATCCGAATGAGCATATCTTGGGCCGTCACCGGTGACCATTGAGAGAAATAACTAGCGGGGTAAGTTATTGTGGAATCATCACCCACATTATCTTGAGCAGAAATAAACTGAGAAAAGGAAAGCAAGACAAGTGAGAATATTAAACGCATCGAACTGTTTTATACATTCAAAACGTACCGGTTACCCTTAACGAAAAAGTCGCCCCTCGGTGGTTACAGTTTCTTTCAAGCTCTGCCAAATAGCCCTCTGCAATGCCCCCGTTATATCGAAACCTCTTCCTGCAAAACTCCCAGCTGCCTAACTGATTAGCTTCGAAACGAACCGTCGTGTTATCAGGACTTCTCCACTCAAAAAAAGCTGTCACAAATGGATCAGAGTCCCAGACTTCGATGTCTATCAGATCATAAAACTTCCTATTGCCATCTTGACTATTACTATATCTGACGCCCCAATTCATTCGCTTAGAAGGTATATCGTGCCGAAAACTCAGAGTCTGTCGACCTCTCCAACTAAAACTAAACCGTCGGTCTATGCCCAAGAAAGGATCCGTAATTCTGGAGTCCTCTACGCTAACAGAGGCATTAATCAGAAGATTAGGTAATCCGATCATTCGCATTCTTGTGCTGCTGTTGAGTTCCAGACCGTACTTCTCACCATCACCGACGTTACCACTCGCACCCTGAAGATTCTCCTTAGAAGGCGAAACATCTATCCTTTCGATTCTATCTGTCCAATCCTCATAGAAAACCCTCGCACTGGCGACCCCTATATCATTCGGTAGACGGTATTCCGCATTGAATTCGTAATTCCAGTACCACTCCTGCTTCAAATTGTCATTGCCAAACTGAACATCACGGTCCTCATCATTTCTATCGAGGGCAGCGACGAAATCATTAAAGCTTAGCTGCTGCACAATCTTCTCCATGGTGCCTCGGAGTTGTATCGTGGGAGTCAAGTCATATCTAAAATCGAGCTTTGGTTTCACGTAGTCATAATTTCTTTCTTTTGAAATTTCGCCACTCTGAGAGATTTGAGAGTCTTCATACAGTACAGAACTTTCTAAAGACATCCTCGAGTTGAATACCCAGTTGTGGATAATAAAGGGTTCATATCTCATTTCCTCGACTGTGGAGCGAGCATTCGGCACGTTGACGGGAACTAGGCCTCCCACGACTGCCGATGCAGTGCCACTTGGATTGAGCACACCAAGCGCGAGAGAAGAATCAAGTATGGTTTGAGCTCGCTCAGCACCGAGTTCAATGTCTTGGCTTCCCTGAAATAGATCGAGCGTATAGGAGCTCCTAACGATCCTCTCTCTTGTGGTGCTTGCTGAATCAAGAAAAAGATTCTTACTTTCAGATTCAGGCCCGGTCAGGTTCCATCTTTCCCGAAGACGTTCAGGGGTAAAAGAATTACTAATTAGTAAAATTTTAAACCGGTCACCGCGAGCAGTGTTGTATTCGTAATCCCCACCAATTTCCCAATTGTTAATATCGCCTCTAATGTCCTCCCTTTGATAAGAATCAACTACTGGCGACATTCGTAAATTAGTAGTTTTACGATTCAAATCCGTGCGGGAGGTACCTTCACTAAACTGTCCACTGAACCGCGCACTGCTATTGTTGTTTATTTCATATCCTAAGTTACCGCTCAAGCTAGAGTTGCTTCGGTCATCAACGTCCTTTCTGTAAATGTAATCATTTTGCGAAAAATCCCCTAGAATGGAACTCTCCTTGTAGGTAGTAACTCCGTGAGTTTCTCCAACCTGACCCTGTATTTGATAGTCCAAGCCACCCCGAGTGCCGCTCACTGAAATTGATCCATTGGGTGCAACTACATTGTCCTCTATCTGTTGCCCTGAAATCTCATACTGAACCGACACATCAGAAAAAACTTCTGTTAAAACTACATTAACGACTTGCCCGCTGCCTCTGACGTCTAGCTCACCAGAAGTGCCTCTGATGATTTCAATGTAATCTACTTGGTCAGAGGTGATTCTCGCTAATTGAGTTCCGGTGCTATTGTTTTTCCCCGCGGTTCGTTTCCCGTTGATTAAAATTTCGCTTCCGCGATTACCATTACCAAAACCGCGACCACCTCTACTTCCGCCTCTGAAACCACTGAAGCCGCCACCAAAACCACCGCTGGAACGTCCACTAAATCCTCCGCGACTTGAACCCCCCTCGGTAAGACCAGGAATCCTGTCTATCATGTCCTGAGCAGTAACCGGTGACCACTGCGCGAAGTAGTCGTTGTTGTAGACCACAGTAGACTCCTCCCCAATATTGTCTTGGGCAGCAGCAGCGTGGCTCAGTAGGTAAAAGAGCAAAAAGATGGAAAATCGGATAATCATTAGGACTGGCTGCAACCTCTGTCGTCATCAAACATGATCTTGACCTAGCTGCTTAGTCCCTTTAGCAAAAGCCTGGCTGTTACGCTGGGTGTTGAGTATTACATAGTCACTGGTTTAATTGGGTAACAAATTGTGAACTAAATTCACCACAAATATTAACGATAAAATCAACTAAATCAGATCATTAAGTCGTACGGAGAGGGGGGGGGAAACATAAAAACTTTGTGACAAACTTTTACCGGAATCTAAGTTGATATTTTCTAAGTGCCATACCCCCAGTTAAAGAGCCGTAGATGTTACCGGCTTTGTCTACCGTAATACCTTCTTGGCTCCCATTTTCTTGGGGGTCATCGAGAAAAAGAGTAATCGAACCATCTTTAACACTAGCGACCCTTACACCCTCGGCATAGAGTGAATCATTCGCAGGAGTTCCGGCAGGACCGCTGTTCTCTGACGATGAATCAGTGACGTAGAGCATGTCATTAGCGTCAATAAACATACCGCTAGGGCGTCCAAATTGCGCCCATTCCAAGATAAAGTTCCCCTCTTGGTCAAAGATTTGAACCCTATTGTTACCGCGGTCGCCAACAAAAATTCTGCCCGCTGAATCCATTGCAAGATCGTGAGGCACGGCAAAATTTCCGGGTTCAGCGCCACGTGCTCCCCAACTCAGTAAAAATTCGCCAGAAGAGCTGTACTTCATAATTCGACTGTTCGATCGGCCCCCATGCCCATCTCCAATAAAAATATCGCCGTTAGGAGCCACCAATACTGCAGAAGGTTGATTGAACTCATATGGACCGTCGCCCGCAATTCCCGGTTTTCCAAATTCCATCAAAACTTTTCCGCTCGGGCTAAACTTAAACACTTGATGGCCCTTTCCTTCTCGCCTCGGGTCTTCGCCGTTCGGACCTTCCCCGTCTGTAACCCAAACATTGCCCTCGTCATCAATATGCAGCCCGTGAGGCCTAATAAACATGTTAGAACCAAAACTATCGAGGTGATTCCCTTCTAAATCAAATCGCATAATTGGATCTAAATCTGACCCCACACAATCATTCGCACCGCAGCGGTCAAATATCCATATGTTTTTTCCGTCGGGGCTGACTGAGATTCCTGCAGTCGATCCAATCGATCTGCCTGAAGGCATTTTGAAAAAATTGTAATCGATAGTGAAGTCTTCTGTAGGGTTAAATCGATTGTCTTCCGCTTGAGCACACACTGACGAAAAAAAAGAAATCGCTGCTGCAAAGAAAGCGTATCGAAAGTAATTCATAAGAGGTATACCTGACCCTATTACTCTTCAAGAGCAAAGACGGAAAGACTGTTTCCAGAAATAACCGCGACGTACTGAACATCATTGACCATGTATGTCACCGGAGCCATCACAATTTGCCCACCCAGGCTAACGTTCCACAATAATTCTCCTGACTGCGCATCGATTCCATGGAAATAACCTTCTCGGCCACCGGTAAATAAGAGATCCGATGCCGTCGTCAACATACCGCTATCACTCACATCAAACTGGTTATATGACCATACGGCCTCCCCAGTCTGCGGATCCATCGCCTTGAGCGAAGCGAAACCGACCTCGTTAGTCCAGTTATTGATTGGATTGGTGCGACCAATACCTATAGTTGGCGCGCCGGGAGAAGGCGCTAGGACGGAAAAACCCCCACCTAAGAAGGCTCGGCCGGGTATGTACTCTGACTCCTCTGCTCTATATATCGTGGCATAATTTTCCCAAGCGCTGAAATAGAAAAGGCCTGTACTCGGACTATAAGACGGTGGATACCAATTAGTACCACCTTGGTTTCCAGGGTAAGTCGGCATACCTTCTGGTTGAGGAGAAGGTATAGGTCGCCCATTTTCATCTAAACCACTAGACCAGTTCACTTTAACGTAAGGCTTACCTTCAAGAAACTGCCCATTCGTTCGATCCAGAACATAGAAGTAGCCATTCCTATTGGCCCACATCATTATCTTTTTGGACTCACCTCGCCATTCAACGTCAGCGAGAACGGGCACTTGCACCGAATCATAATCGTATGCGTCATTCGGAGTGAATTGAAAATGCCATTTTAGTTCGCCTGTATCCGCATCAAGAGCAATCGCTGAGTCCGAATAGAGGTTGTCTCCAGGTCGCTGTCCGGCATTCCAGTCCGGCCCCGGATTGCCAACCCCCCAATATGTCAGGTTTAAATCCGGGTCAAATGAGCCAGTAATCCAGACCGGTGCTCCACCATGCTCCCAGTCATCACCTTCCCAGCTGTCGTGATTGGGCTCCCCAGGGGCGGGTATAGTGTAAGTTTTCCAAGCTTGCTCACCAGTCTCGGCATCAAAGGCAGCCACATAACCTCGGATACCAAACTCGCCTCCTCCGACCCCCACCATAATTTTATCTTTGACTGCCAAAGGAGCCATTGTGACAGAGTAGGCTCGATTGACATCACCCACCTCGGCCTTCCAGAGCACTTGACCATTAATTCGGTCGAGAGCAATGAGATGAGCGTCTAGCGTTCCCATGTATACTTTATCGTTTAAAACCGCCACCCCACGATTGTTTGCACCGCAACAAACTAGGGCGTTATCAGCATTTTGATGGCGGTATTTCCAGAATACCCGCCCAGTGACTGCATCGACGGCCATAACGCTGTTAGGCCTTTCGGTTACATACATTATGCCGTCAACAATAATTGGGTTGGATTGCCAGGCACCAAAGACCTGATTTTGAAGTACCCACTTAAGCTCTAACTGATCAACATTCTCACGATCGATCTGCTGCAGTAAACTATGGCGCTGGCTCATATAGCCACCGTTGTAGGTCAGCCAGTTTTGAGGTTCATCCTTCGAATTTAAAATTCTGTCATAAGACACCTGACCAACCGCCAGTTGAGCGATAAGTAAGCTTGAGAGAAGAACCGACCAACGTAAAAATTTATTCCTTAATTCCATTACTGACCTCGCAGTGTTAATAGGTAACCAACAACATCTGCGACCTCGTCCCCGGACAATTCGGTAGGCCCCTTACTGGGCCGCATGCTTATCTCATAGGTCACGAGATCTGACTTGCGAAATGATCTCAACCTTTCGTTGGAATCAACAACCTGAACAGTATACGTATCCTCATTGAGACGACGCCCCAGAACAGTTTCTTCGTTTCGTGTCACTAACCTGACGGGTCGGTTGATGGGCAGTATCGCCGCCGCCGGATCAATCAAGTTTTGCTGAAGGGAAGCGGGTGTCCGAATAGCTCCGATCTCGGTCAGATCAGGTGCAGTTCGAGGGCCTATACCATTGACCCTGTGGCAGCCAGAGCATTCTCCCCTTCCCTCAAAAATCTCTCGACCTCTTCTTGGATCTCCAATTCTGACCGCTACACCCTCTGGATCAAAACCAGCGCGGATGAAGGCCACGATACCGTCCAAATCAGCATCACTAAAACCAAACGCAGGCATTTGTCCCTGCCCCGCACCCTGGGTCACGACCGTTCTCAAGTCATCGTCCGACTGAACGCTTTTGAAGATCCCCACGCGAAGATTGACACCATCCACTATATCTCCCTGAGGACCGTGGCAGAGGGCACATTCTCGAGAGTAGATACGATTACCCCGCTCAATTGCGTCTGTCGTGTATTGATGATCTCCAAGTTCCTGTGCCTGCAAAGAACTAAACTTTAAAAGAAGAATGAAGGGCACACTCACTGTGAGTCGCGGCGACCAACTGTAAAGAATTTCAAAGAAATGCTGCAAGTACTTCATATAAATATGTCAACCAATGTAATTAGACGAGTAAACTAAAGAACGCTGAGATTAATCGGTATTTCCTGTCAGAGCAATAAACTAACCCAAAGAAATTGGCAACACATGGCCACCCAATGCTATTCCGCGGTTTATCATATTTCTATGCCTGTCACTCTCTGCTATATTGTTAGGCAGACAGCGCCGAGGTGTCGGCTCATTTGACCATACAAGACATAAAGCAGAGGTTAATCGTGATGCATATAATGAGAGTAAAATCCCTAGTCTGCTCCATAGTGGGGGCAGGCTTGTTAACGAGTTCGCTGATTTTTCCAAGCGTATTCGCTCAAGATAACAGCGATGGCAGATATCGCCCCGAGGGCAGAACCTTCGCCCGAACCGCATCAAACCTGTTCGACGACCGTTTGTTCGAAGCTCGCACCTATATAGCCGGCACAGATGTGGACGAGTTTGCAAGCGCAACCATTTTTTATCCGCTTACTCTTAGTTTTGATCGTCCGAATGGTGTGGTCGTCATGTCTCCAGCATACCGACAAACCCCAGAGGCTTATGATTGGCTCGGAGTCATGATGGCTTCCCTAGGGGTAATCACCGCGATAATTGAAACTAATACTACAGAAGATAATTTAGACCAGAGAAAAAATGCTCTAATGGCAGGCGTGGCATTAATTAAGGAACAAAACTCTGATAGTAATAGCCCTATATATAACAAGATTGACGAAGCACAGATCGGCATCATGGGCCATTCGCTAAGTGGAGGCGCATCACTGCGCGCTGCGGAAGAACTGTCCGGTGATATTAAGGCAGTTATTCCTTTGGCGCCATACTGCTGCGAGCTGGGTCAATCCTTCGAAGGCGATCTCAACGGCGTTTCCGTACCCACTCTTATTGTTGCAACTGCTGAAGACACTATAGCCCCCCCAGACACACACGCGCGGCTATTGTATGACTCAATCAATGACTCCACACCCCGCGTTTATTTAGAGTTCGCAACAGGTAATCACATGCTTGCAACTAATACCGGCCCCGATTTGCAAACTCTAGGCACCTATATCTACTCGTTTTTAAAATCTAATTTCACCGGCGAAAGCAAGTATGCTGATTTTATTGACGGAGAAGGAGAAGAACAATTCTCCGCATACGAAACTAACTAGCGTTGTAGTCTAAAAATAATTCCGGCTTCTTTATCGTGGAAAGAAGCCGGAATTGCTCAAACAAACAAAGATCCCAACGCAAGCCTCAGTATTTACTGCAAATTTCCCACAAATTGTTACAGACTCACTCTGCGAACAACGCTACAATATAAGGCTGTGATATCAGGACCGATATCAACTGATTTGACCCGAGCCTCGTAGTAAAAATTTATACAATGAAAACCTTCGCACTCACGCAAACGACAGCTTTGATAGCGGCATGGGCATTTCTTCTTAGCCAAGGTCTTAAGGCCCAGCCAGAAGCCCCTCAAATCTCTACAGATCAATCAACGGTGGTATATCCCGCGGGCTATTTTGCTGGCTTTTATCCTGTCTCAGCCAACGACATGCTCAATCGGATACCTGGGATAAACCTTGCGTTGAGAGGTGGTTCAAGTGGCAGAGGTTTAGGAGCAGGCGAGGGGGAAGTATTAATTAACGGTCAGCGAACAACAGGCAAAAACAACGAGGGTCGAGATCAGCTAAACAGAATTACGGCGGATCAAGTCGACTATATCGAAATAATCCGTGGAACTTCCGAAAACGTTGACATCAGAAGCGGTGGACAAGTCGTCAATGTTGTCCTGCTTGATGACGCTTCAAGATCAAGCACAACAGTCGAGGCGACCTCTCGCCGGAGCAGGAACGGCACGTTTGACCAAGGTGGTCAAATCTCTGTATCTGGCAGAGGAAGTGATGTCGACTACATCGTTAACTTTGAGGCGGAACCTGGTTACAGGTACTGGGATTCCGATGAATTCACTTACGATAGCGACGACAATCTTATAGGTACAGAGAAACAGGAGGTACATCGAGATGAAACCGAGTACTCAGGTAACGTAAATCTTGGTTTCAACATGGACAGATCTACTCTCAAACTCAATGGCCTTCTCGAGCAACGGGGCGACTCGCCCACTGACCGCGAGAGAATAACCGCCGATTTAATATCAGGTAATGTGAGAGCGCAATCTGACCAGCAGAGCACTACGCGAAAAAATTGGGAGATTGGTGGAGATTATGAATATGAAGTCGATTCAAATTCCAGGTTCCGAGTACTGTTTATAGTTAACGATCGAAACTCGACCTACGACCGAATCCGCTACGATGTCTCTGATCAAGAACTCAGCCCCAATTTATTTTTGGATCGACTCAGTCGTGATCGTGAGCGAATAGTCCGCACGTCCTTTACCCGAAATTTAACAGAAAAGCAGGGACTCGAACTTGGCGCTGAGGGAGCGCAAACTATCAGGGATTCCGACTTGAAAATGGGTCTCGATACTCCGGGCGTACCAAACGAAAGCTACGGAAATCTGGTCCCTGTCAGCGTCGATAACAGTAAATCAACGGTGCAAGAAATACGGTATGAGCCATTCACAATTCATAATTGGCAAATAAATGATCGCATGTCCCTTGAGAGTAGACTTCTCTACGAAACCTCGACCATAGAGCAGACCGGCGACGTGAGCAGAGAAAGAAGTTTCTCCTTCGTTAAACCCAGAATTGATTATCGATACAACCTAACTCAATCATTTCAAGTTCGTCTAGAAGTGGAACGAGACATTTCTCAGCTCAGTTTTTCTGATTTCAGTACCTCGGTTGACTCTAATGATGAAGAGAAAAATACTTTTGCCGGAAACCCTGAAATAGTCCAAGAGAAGTTGTGGCGCTATGACCTAAACTTAGAATATCGACTACCCAATGATTTAGGTGTGGTTAATTCAGAATTTTACTATCGAGATGCTGAGGACCATATAGATCGGATAGATGTCTCACCCTCACCAGACGTTCTGCGCTCTGCCAGAGGAAATATCGGCGACGGCAAATGGTACGGAGTAAATTTTGATATCAGCGCAAAACTGGACCCCTTGAATATCCGCAACGCTTTGTTCACAACCCGTCTTCGTATACGAGATTCAGAATTCACTGACCCGTTTTTAGGCGTTAAGCGTCGTCGCGAGGGAAACGGCCGGTGGGGCCTTAATATGGGCTTTCGACATGACATTACCAGCAAGCGCTTAACTTACGGTATCAACTATAGCAACGACTCAAACGACGGTGAGGGCAGAAAGCAGTTTGACATAGACGACATTGAAGAGAGAATAAATCAGCCCTCGATGTCCGCTTACATTGAGAAAAGAGCGTTCGACAATTTTACCTTTAGATTCGAGTCTCGGAATCTTACTGAAAACCAATGGTGCCGATCTCGTACCCGTTTTGTCGGTCACATACGAGACCAACAGGTTCGGGAGATCGAAGATTATTGCAGCAGGAGTGGGATTCAGCTTGCGCTTCGGGTCCGAGCCACCTTTTAAAATAAAAATTAGCGAGGGTGTAAGATGAAAAGAATAATTTCTCTCCCAATACTCTTCTTGCTCCAATTAACGACAGTCTCACTTTACGCAGCTAATATCGATCGGCAAGCATTTGACTCTAACGACGGGTTTGCCTTGATATCCTCCGAAGAAGAGCTACGTCTGAGCTGGGAAATTGCAGGAAGAGAAGCGTTTATTAACTTTCAATTCATTCCCAGACAGGGAAATACTCCAGCCGCGCCTTTGATTAAATCACTTGGCATCGATAGCTCGACAATCATGGAAGGCCTCGATCCAAATTATCTATTTTGGGTGGGCGATCGGGACTTGGAGCTTAGGGACGGTTGGGAGATTTTTTTTGACAGGGTTCCGACGCGACCCTATTCCGTTGAAAAAGGTTATCTCGTTCCAGGCGAGGTGACTGTTTCGACGAGAGAAGGACGAGCCACCGTTGAAATAGATGGCTTGAACAGCGAAAATTTTTCTGGATCACTCGCCTTTATTTTTTACCGTGACAGCCCTTTTATTCACATGGAGGCGCGCGTTTCAACCGAGAGACCGGCTACAGCTTTCCTTTATCATGTTGGGCTTGCGAAACCGGAGACACAGGGCCAAAATTTAGAGTGGATTGATGCGTTTGACAACCCTCGAATCGAACCCATAAGTAATTCAACTGCCAGTGTTTACCAGACTCGATATCGCAGCATTGCATTATCTAACACCAACGGGTCTCTAGTCGTCTCTCCCTTCCCCCATCAATACCTATACCCGTTAGATTTTGCTGATAATTTTGGTTACAACTGGGCTGGGCACGAATACCTCGACATGATAGATGGGTTTGCGTTTGGGGTTCGACAACCTCCCTTGGGAGACCGCCGTTTCGTTCCTTGGGTTAACGCCCAACCTGGCACCTTACAAAAACTTGGCGTCCTTCTTTTTATTTCAGAACGGTCGGGTTTAGAAAACCTTGAGACAGTGAAGCGCTACACACGAAATGACACGTTTGAACCACTGCCCGGCTACAAGACCCTCTCAAGCCATTATCATCATGAACACTCAACAGACTTTATCAACAAACAGCGCGAGCAAGGCACGACCGGCGTACCAGTAGATTTGGAAGAACCTGACTTTGTCAATTTTTTCAAACGAATGGGCGTCGACATGGTGCATATGGCAGAATTCCACTTTGGTCGCACACCGAGATTGGACACTGAGGAGAGACTCTCTGAACTTAAAGTTATGCATGAAGAGTTCGCAAGGCTATCAGATGATAACTTCTTACTAATTCCGGGAGAGGAGCCCAATGTGCATTTTGGTAGCCACTGGTTAAGCCTTTTTCCCAAGCCGGTATATTGGGTGTTGAACCAAAATCAGGGTCAGCCCTTTGAGCAAACCATCCCCGGCTACGGCTCCGTTTATCATGTTGGCAATGCCGCTGACGTGCTGAATCTACTTGAGAAGGAAAATGGCCTAGCTTGGACAGCCCACCCGAGAGTCAAGGGGTCTACTGGCTTTCCCGACGGGTATCGGGACTCAGATTTTTTTGAAAGTGACCGCTTCTTAGGAGGCGCATGGAAGGCAATGCCAGCTGACTACTCCCGCGACATGCTAGGTTGGCGGGTTTTGGACCTCCAAGATGATATGGCTAACTGGGGTTCAAAAAAATACATCCTTGGCGAAGTAGATATATTCAAAATTTATGAAGATTATGAACTGTTCGGCACTATGAATATTAACTACTTGAGGCTTGACGAGATCCCAAACTATGAGGAAGGGTGGCAACCTGTTTTGGATGCTTTGTCTGGGGGAGAGTTTTTTGTAACAACTGGCGAAGTGCTAATTCCGGAGTTCTCCATCGACGGTGGACAGAGCGGGGAGACCACTCCAGCGTCAGATGATATGTCTCTTGAGATTGAGCTGCAATGGACTTACCCGTTGGCCTACATGGAAGTCGTCAGCGGTGATGGTAGTCAGGTGAATCGGTTGCGGTTTGACCTGTCCGACACCACTGAGTTTGACTCAACCAACATGCAAATTAATGTAGACCTAAGCCAGGCCAGTTGGGCCAGAGTAGAGGTCTGGGACATAGCACGCAATGGAGCGTTTACTCAGCCAGTTTGGTTGGAATGATCCGGCTAACGTAACTTTTTTGCTAGGCAATTTTTACGGCCTGCAATTCAGCAAAGGCCTGTATCTCTTCTTCATCGTACCCTAGTTCGGAGAGTATCTTGTGTGTTGATTGTCCAACGAGCTGCGTGGGCTTGTCCTCAAGCTCATCTATCTCCGACATTCTGTAATGCGATCTCACCTGACGCATGGGTCCTTCTGACGGATGTTGGTATTCCTCAAACAGACCCACCTCTTTCAAATGAGGGTCTTCAAGTAAGTCATCTAAGTGGTTCACTCTCGTATGAGGAATGTTTGCATCCCGCAGAAGCTCACACCATTCGTCGGTAGTTTTCTCTGGTGCGATTTCATAGAGTTTTTCATAAAGCGTATTAATGTTTTCGCTACGCTTAATTGGATTTCGTACAATCTCAAGTTCAGCCAGTTCAGGCCTATTCATCATCGTGAAGAAGTCCACCCAATTTTTCGTGCTGTAAGGGAGTATTGCAATAAAACCATCCTCTGTCGGATATGGTCGCCTATAAGGAGCCGTCAAACGATCATAGCCCGTTCCACCGCTACTCGGGACATAGCTATATCCAGCCATCTGCTCTGCCATCAAAAAAGCAACCAACCCCTCGAACATGGGGGATTCAATGAAACACCCCTTACCAGTGCGTAATTTGTTTATTAACCCCCCAAGGACCGCGATCGCAAGCTGCAGGCCAGAAACCTTATCAGCCACTATCGTTGGGAGATAACGAGGGTGCCCTTTCTCATCGGAGTTAAGGTACGACAGCCCACTGGCAGCTTGAATGATATCGTCATAAGCTGGGACGTCAGAATTTGGCCCTTTTTCACCAAAGCCTTGTGCTCCGCAATACACCAAATCAGATTTAATTTTAACTAAATCGTCGTAGCCAATTCCTAATTTAACCGCAGTTTTATTTCGCATGTTATGAACTACAGCGTCCGCACTTTGAACTAATCGATAGAAGATTGCTTTTCCCTCACTAGTTTTCAGGTTTAGGGCAATACAATCCTTGTTGCGATTACAATTTACGAAACCTGCGCCCATCTCATCGGAACTACCAGGCCTTACCGCCCTCATCATGTCACCTTCGAGATTTTCGATCTTAATTACACTAGCGCCAAAATCTCCAAGCATTTGCGTAGCAAATGGACCAAGCACGACAGTCGTAAGATCTAAAACACGGATTCCATTCAAAATATTAAACATGGCTCTTTCCTAATAAGCTATTCACTTAGCATAATTAAAACTAGTTTCGGGATGCAAAGACGCGCATTTTAATACATAAACGCGATAGGGTGAGCATTAGGACGCAAAAATCGAAAAGATTACCCGCCGCTCTGATTAACGAAAAATGAAGAACACCAAAATATTGCGTTTAAAGCCCCATGATTCCCCCCTACAAGGGTTTAAACACTGAAAATAAGTAATTTTCACGAGAATGGTAATAATAGAACACTCGCTCGGTAAAAAAATTTAAAAAATGCATATAATTCAATAGCTTAACCGCTGTAATATTTGTAACAAAAAGTGGCTCAATTATGGCGATGCTGCTATAGTTCCGCATTCGGCGATCTGAGTAGTTATAGTCAGAAAATTAAAAATAAATCGAAATGGCAGAAGTGATCGCTGAACTAAAAATGGTGTAAACCATTGTTTTTATTTATATTTTAAGCTTAAGAATAACATTATCGATAATGGAGAGAAAAATGAAGTCAAAACACACACATAAGCGTCGTTTGCTTTGTGCTGCGGTCTCCTTGGCATTGGTTCCTGTTGCGCAGCAATCGCTCGCGCAGGACGACGGTATCGAAGAAGTGATCGTCACTGGATCATTTATCCGTCGAACGGAGGGCTTTACTAACGCATCGCCCTTCACACAACTAAGCGCTGAGGACATTGAGGCACAAGGAACGATGAACCTGGGGGAGGTTGTTCAAAACCTATCCTTTGTGGGTGGTGAAGCATCTGCCATCACCAACACTTTCCAAGGCCCGGGCACAGACGAGCGCAGCACTAACATTGACCTGCGCGGACTCGGAGCCAGCTCAACGCTGACACTTTTGGACGGCAAGCGAATTGCCAACCAAAACGTTAACGCTTTAATTCCAGCGATTGCCCTCCAAAGGCTAGACATCGTTGCTGATGGTGCTGCAGCACTATACGGTAACGAGGCCGTGGCTGGCGTCGTGAACTTCGTCCCTTATAAGTCGTACGATGGGCTTAAGGTCGAAACCTACGCCGAAGGCGACGCCAGGGGTGACTATGATGAGCACTCTGCGCAATTCTTGTGGGGTGGCGATATAGGTGAGATTGATATAGTCGTGGCCGGACAGTTTCGTCAGGCGAGCCGACTTGCTTGGGACGAGCGTCCAGAACTTGCAAACTCAAGCCTCAGCTTCTCATCGCAGGCCAACCCTGGAACTTACTGGGTACCTGATCGTGGAGCAGATGGCCTGTACACCGGTGATCGTACTCGTTTAGCTGACCTTGGATGCGGCGACTCACGAGATCGATTGCAGGACGGCACTATTGCCAGTCCAAATGGTTTCTGGTCTAGAAATGCTGATGGCAGCATTAATCCTGGACTGTGCCGCTTCGAGTTTGGTGACAACCACAGTTTGAGGAATCCATACTCAAGCAACCACTTTTATACCAACATGACGTATGAAGCCAGTGACGACCTAACGTTGTCCTTCCAGGGCTTCTTAACAAAGATGTCTCAGACCAACTACGGCTCAACTTCTAACCCTGGTAACGCCAGAGCGATAGAGGTACCGGTATTCCGTGGAACTCACCCCGGCAACCCTTTCCTTGCCAAGAATGCGGCAGGACAGCAACTTTATGGTGTTGATGCTAACGGTGACGGACTGCCAGACCGTGGCACACAGGACCTCAACAATGATGGGTTGATGGATTACCTGCTTGGACCAGGTGGTGGTCTTGACATGAATGGCATGCCGCTTACGGAAGACGTAAAGATGGCAAGCCTGAGAATGTTGGCGAAGCACAATACGCTTTCAGCAGCCCACAACGCGACTGGTGATAACCCCAGCGGATTGCAGGACATGAACTCTCGTTGGTCTGTTCAGGCAGACTTTAACGTGGAGGCTGTCGTGCCTTTCCTAGAGGGTTGGGAAGGTTTTGCGGCCTACTCTCATTCAAGAAGGACGATAGACTTCCTGTCTAACCAGAACTATGACATTGCCGACGTGATTCAGGGTGTTAACTGTGATCACATCACTGACCGTGACAAGTGTTATTCACCATTCGTGTCTGATACTTACCGCATGAGCCAGAATGTCGTTGACGCTGTTGCGGCTCGAGAGAGAGAAGGTGGTGAAGACGACCTGCGCACTATCGACATCGTCCTTAACGGTGAGGCTCCACTAGGCGGCTTTGAGCTACCTGGCGGCCCGATCGGTATGGCGGTTGGATACCAGAAGCGTCAGGAATTCGACATGGCATGGCCTTCAGCGGTTGAGCTTTCGGGTGACGCCTACATCGGTGAGCCTAGGAATGCTGCTGGTGAGAAGGTAAAAGAGGTGCACACGTACTTCCGTCGTGAAGTCGACGCGGTTTTCGCGGAACTCTCTATACCTGTTCTTAGCAATCTAGAGGTTCAGGCTGCGGTTCGACACGAGGATTTCAACACCGGTCAGTCTTCAACTGACCCGAAATTCGGTATCACTTACGCGCCATTCGATTGGTTGACACTTCGAGGAACAACTGGCGACGCGTTTATCGCGCCTAGCCTGGGCCAGATGTTTGCTCCTTCAGTTTGTGGACTTGGGGAAATCACCGACCAGTTTGGTCCATTCTCAGGTTTCACAACACGTTGTCAGCAGGGTAACCAGCAACTTTCGAATGAGACTTCAGAATCGGATTCCTACGGTTTTGATCTCTCTTTTGGAGATTTCAGTTTCTCGGCGACATACAGCGAAACCAATTTCATCAACCGTATCATTACTGCGTTACCTCTGCAGTTGATACAAATTGACTACTTCAACTTCCAGCAGGCGACGGGCTTTGCTGGCGACGGTTCGGCTGGAAATCAGCCTAGCTTAGAGCAGTTGAAGTCTTGGCTAGCAAGTGGTCAGTCGGATCCAAACATCATCAGAAACCCAGCTGACCCATATGAGATTACTCGGGTCAACACTGGTGCAACTAACGCATCAACGGTGACTGTGAAGGCTTATGACTTCCAGGCTGACTACAGCTTGAATCTTGGCGACATCGGGCTAGATAATTGGGGGCAGATGCGGTTCAACTTGCGTGCCACCAACCTTGATAGCTTTATGTACCAAGAGCGAGTTACATCGCCAGCGAGAGAAGCCGTGGGAAGGCAGAACTTCGCAACAGGCGCAGCGCCAGCCGCTCCTGATTGGAAGGCAAACTTCACAATCGGTTGGACTAACGGTAATCATAATATAACGGCCATTACTCGTTATGTAGACGACATGATCTACGACGGTAGTGACTTCAGCTTTATTCAACGATATGCGAATACTACATATCGTAAAGTTGACACGATTAACCGTTGGGTTGATGCTGATATCAACTACTCCTATCGCGGTTTAGATCTATTCGGAGGAAGCGCCAACATAACAGTTGGTATGCGTAACGCTTTTGACCGTCAACCACAGAAAGTTAGTCTTTTCGGTGGCGTAGTCGGTGAATTGCAGGACGCACTTGCCCGAATCGTGTACGCGAGAGTATCTTACGACTTCTAACCTCGGTTAAGGTCTAAGTTAAAAATAAGGCTTGCTCTCTGCGGCAACGCAGAGCAAGCTTTTTTTATGCTTGGAATAAAAAGTGTTTTGAAGAAAAGAATAAGAATATCGCCGACCAAACTTTAGATTCGCTAGGGGCCAGCTGCTGCTCGAAGGGGTTTACTCGAGCTCCTGAGACCTTTCACGCAACATACGCAGAATCGCATTTAACTCACGCAGGTACTGATTCTCCTCGAGAACGCTGTTAATCGCCGCGGTTAATTCCTCAAACTCCGCAGCCAACCGCACCCTCATCTGCTCAGGCGATGCGATGACGTCCATTTGATTATTCCAATCTCTCAGATTTTGGTTGCGTGCCTGCGACAAGAAGTAAGGCTGACAGGCCCTCTGTGCGATGTGTGTTCCCGTCGGCGTCCAGTCAGCACACTCAACTTTGAGGTGCTCCTCCTCAATACTGAGGTTGAAGACGCGATAGAACTCATCTTCCACCCTCTCAATCTGGTCATTGAGCTCAGATAGGCTCAAATCATCAATAACAATCGACTCTTCCTGAGCATCCTGAGCACTCACTAGTACCGTAAGTGAGCAGCCCAAACTAACCCGTAAAAGGGTTTTAATCGCGTATTTCAAAGTCTTACTCCTAGACTGAACTTTAGTCTTCAGATCCGTTAGCAGCCCGATGTTCAGCCTCTCTTACCCGCGCACCCATTAGGGTGGCTGACATCGCATAATTTCCCTCGTGACAGGCATATTCGTAGGGAATCTGATCCGATTTAGGCCAAACCATCTCCCCGCTGTAGCTGTCAGAATAATCAGCATCCTCAACGCTAAAGCCATAGATCAAGCCCCCATCTGGATCCGGAGAAAATCTCTCTACCACCCGACGTTGTGCTGGCTGATGCGGCTGATCCATAAAATTAGTGGTTTCGACGACCAGCGTGTCGCCCTCCCAGCGACCAATAGAGTCGCCATCAAAAGTAGCGAGCGTCTCTGTTTGGTGGTCATCATCGATGCGTATAATCCGAGCCCAATGCATCCACTCAATATAAAGCATCAAATATTCATCGGTCTGTACAATCGTTTTTAAATTGTTGTAGACGCGGGGAGTAATGGGAATAGTCGCGGGCTGGTGGTAGATGCATCTTACGGCCAGCGTCTGATTCTCTGGTCCATCATAAGGCTGATCGCCTGTCTCGAGCCACCACGCCCCATCGCGCTCAGGCCAGGCAAACTTGGGAGCAGCATCTGCCTTTCGCTGACCCTCTGCCGTGCGCGAGGGCATACGGCCATCCTCGGGGTAGGTCAGAATTGAGGTGCGATATTCACCATCAATCACGAAGCCATCATTACCACGGTCGAACCAAAAGTCATTATAGGACCCAATGTTCCCACCTTCTTCTGGTGCCTCTCGATCAGGATCGCTTGACTCGGCATCTCTTGCTCGAATGCCCATTTCTCGCTCTCGAAGCTCTTCCACTTCCTCCTCGTTCAAAGCCTGTCGGTTACCAAAAGAAGCGGGTCTTTCGAAAGGCGTAAGAGTGGAGATATCGTAATGACCATTAAAGTCAGGTCTGCCGGAAGTTGTGCGTGGGTAGTTCTCTTGACCAGCACCCTGTTCTGTAAAAATGATAAAGGTAAAGACCAAAGTTATGAGGTGGTTTACTCGTCTCATGTGCCCTCCCAAAAGATCTCAAGCGATAGTGCTCTATCGCTAATTTGAATTCTCATCTTGGGTACTGCTATTTAGATGAAGAAGATGGCACGCCCGGAGAGATTCGAACTCCCGACCAACTGGTTCGAAGCCAGTTACTCTATCCAGCTGAGCTACGGGCGCTTATCAATCTAAATACCCATCAGCCAGAATTATAGCGAGCCTGAAGCCTGCAGTCACTGAGCTTATTTATATTTACTGAACTTCACTTCCAAAGGAATGTTAGTGTGTGCGGGAAGACAAAAGAACGAGGAAATTCAGTATTTAACTCAGAACTTCCTCGTTCGATCTTTGAGCCCTTATAAGCGGATAAACGCCAGGCTATTGTTAGGATTCATCGGAATTACTAATTGACGCTGCGTTGAGTCGTAGCACATGGAAGCGGCGCTCGGTATTCCTCTCGCAATTATCTGAGCATTTCCACTATTATCAATCCTTGACACACTGCCAAAGCGGACGCTGCTGACGTATTTAGTGCCATTCTGTAAAACGACCACGCCATCATTCCCACCTTCGACAGCCGCTTCTTGCTTTACTACTTGACCGCTAGGACTATAGGTAATCACAGCGGAGTCTCCTATGTTAACGACAACAATGTTACCGTCGTTGTCCATCGCAACCCCGTTAGGACTATTCAAAGGGGCACCTTCAGCGAACACTGAGACATCGCCGTCTGAAGAAATTTCATAAATGATGCCTTGAGGTGTATCAGAAAGATAGGAAGTCCCATCATCTGTTCCCGCAATACCGTTTATAAAGCCCTCACCAGGAATCGACACTGATGCTAGGGGCGCCCCTGTCAGTAGATCAAACGTTCTAACTTCACGTGAACCGTTGTCTGCTGTGTATAAAACCCCATTGGCAATAGCGCTTCCTATTGGGTCGCGCAACTCTAACCCGTCACGGGTCGCACCGATCCATTTTGAGGTGTGCACACTTCCGTCGGGATTAATTAATGAGACAAAACCATCATCAGAGCCCCCGTCGTTCCCCCTGTTCATAGCGAGTATTAAGTTTCTTTCTGGATCAAATGTACAACTCTCCGTGAAATGAAAACTTCCATAGACAGTGACATTGTCGCTCATCGCAACAAAATTGCCCGCCTGGTTATTCGCACCCAAAGGACCGCCAGTAGAAAACTCTTGTGAAATCGCAGGCGAAAAATATCCCGCTAGCGAAACACAGAGAAGTGATGCTGCTATCTTTTTGTTCTTAATCATTTATAAAACTCCACAAAGATTACTCAGTAAAAAACTAATTATTAGATAATAAGGAAATATCGATTAGATTGAAATATTCGAATTGGTCGTAACCAGAAAAAGGTGCGGAGCAGCTGTCAACGACCAGACAACCACCCCGCGGGAGAACCGTTTATTAAACTCTAAACAATGATAGTAATGATAATCATTCTCATCTAAGAAGTCAAGGATGGTTACAGGGAATTTATGCAATAAAAGGTGACAGCGACGAATCAGCTGGAGCGAGTTTACGACAATTGAGGTCTACTGCGCGCGGATCCTTGGTGGCTATTCTCGCCCCTTAACCTTTTTGTATAAACCACAACGCCAGTGAATGTGATTGCAGACATCGATAAGCCAAGAATAAACCATATGATTTTGGTCGTCAGACCCCCAAAATAGCCAAAATGTAGAGGGTCTGCTGCCTCTGAAATCCTTGTGTGAACACTCAGCTCCTCGCCAACATAACTCCCAATCACTTCCAGATTTGATGGATCAATGTAAACACCATTCGCTCTTGGTCTAACCAAGTTAGCGGATAAGTCGCCTTGAATTATTAACGGTGATCGCGAGGATCTGGGAAGTAAGATTCGTCTAACTTCAAGGCCCGGCAACTCTTTGAGCGCATTATCGACGGCTAGTTTTAAATCTCCACCCGCAAATTCCCGAGGAAGAGCCGAATTTCTATCAATCATTTCGAACTCTGGCCCGGGGAATGGAGGAGAATTACCGCCAAATTCCTCGATAAAATACCAGATGCTGGACACGGCAATTAGCGCAATAAACCAACTAGTCCAAAGTCCAATTAGCCTGTGCAAATCGCCAGACCAAATACGGGTATTTTTCTCAAATCGGGGCCACTTAAAGAAACCCAGCCAAAACTTTTTATAAACGATTAGTCCAGCGATTAAAGATATAAGGAGCGGAAATGCCATAAAGGTGACAATTGGCACTCCTGTTCTTTCTGGCATCATAAGATTACGATGCATCGAGCGAAAGAATCTTTGAACGCTATAAAACGTTGTTACCCCTTGTAAGTTTCCATCCGCTGGGTTGGACCAAAGTCTGACGTTCTCTTGCCATGGCGTGATGGCCAGTGTCTGCAAAGAGAACCATGGTTCGGAAAATCGAAAGATGCCGATAAGATCATAATCAGGATACTCTCTAGTCAGAGCATCAAAAGTCTCATCCCAAGCAATTTCACTTGATTCGGTGAACTCAGAAGAGCGCATTTCGGGGGTTAATAACCAATCAATTTCGAGACTCAAAACCGCAAATGTCCCGGTAATCAGTATAAACGTCATGAATAGGGATAATTTCAAACCGACCCACGCATGAATGGTGTGCGATATTCTATCTAAATTCTGTCTGCTCACCGGTAGAACCAATATTTCCGAAGCGGGTAAGTATAACCTGCTTAGTTGCCCAGCAATATCATCAAATAATTAAGATCATAGTGATAAGACAAAAGCCTAGAAGTGCCGCCTGAATGTAAATTCGCATCAGATTACCCCCTAAATGATAATGATTCTCATTATCACACAAAGGATTCATCCTGACAACCTGTGAGCTCAGCTAGTCGGTTTTCTGTATCGCACCAAAAGCCAATAACTTCTGGACCATATCCGCGACCTCTTTAGTCGGCACGTCTTTAAACAGATCTTGATTAAAAGGTTCACCATTTAAAACAGCGCCCAGGGCATCGGCGGCTCGCGAACTGAATTTTAGGTCGCCTCCAGCACAAGATAACACCATCTGTTCTTCGTCTACCTTTAATGAATATTGAAAGTTGTCCCGGACTCGGTAAGTCATCTCCGAGTCCATTTCGCCAGAGCTCTGCAATAGAGCTCCCTTTAAATTTGGCTTTCGCGTTCGGTAGTATTCCTGTTTGAACAGATCAAATACATTCTCAAAGTTTGCCTCTGCTGCGAATATCTCAACAAGTTCCGTAAAATGAGCTTTGGCATTCGTTACGTCAAAGTCCTTTTTAGCAAAGCCGACCGGCAAAGATTCGCGAAATTTAGGGCTGTTTACCGCAACCTCAGACAGCACCTCCAGCATTAGGTCTGCCCATTTTTTTACTAACAAGCCGACTGTTATGTGTAACGAGGGTTCCTCGCCCACATTAGTAGCGTCATGCATATATCCCCTCGGGATATATAAGCAGTCGCCCGGTTCCATCGTGAAGTTCAAATCTAACTCTCCAGGCGAATGCTCAGAAGAATCAAACGGTTCACCCTTGAATGGTTTATCAATGGCTTGCTGATAGAGACGCCAGTTCTTCTTGCCATGGACCTGCATAATAAACACATCGTGATCATCATAATGCGTCTTGAAACCCTGACTGGTCTTCGGGGTCAAGTATACATTCGTCTGGACTTTACAACTTATCTCAAATTCAAGTGCCCGGCAGAAATTGGCCAATTCTTCAACTGCCAGATTAAGTTGTGGAAAGATAATAGTCGCCCCATTCTGATAATGTCTGACGACCGCACCTCTATCTATGTTCCCACTCTTGAATGTGAAATTGGCTTTAGATATTGGGGGCTCACTGCGAGCCATATCTACAGAGGCTGGAGGCAATTCCGAAGTCGCCAAAAGATGGTCAAGCCTTTGCAGTGAAATTAAGTCACCAAATTCCCTGCTCGCCTCCCTCGGCGATCGAAATGGCTTTTTTTCATAATAGTCGTTGAGAAATTCACTAACTCCAAGCGGACCGATGAGTTCACCCAGTAAACCAAAGTTGTTTTCAGATCTTTTCAACACAAAGCCCAATTAAATTTATAAATTTTAATCGCAGTCGTATCCACTAAAGCTATCATAGTAGCCCGGGTTTTTAGAAACATTCCGGTGGGAAGGGGCGACCCATTAACACTAATGGGCCACTTTATTTCAGGGCTTGCTTAGGCTATCTACCAGAACTGTCGCTGGAATCTGAATCACTGTCCGAGGACGCCCTATCGCTGGAATCAGAACCCTCGGACTGATCGCTGGAATCTGAATCACTGCCAGAGCGACCTGACTGATCACTCGAGTCAGAATCACTATCGGATGCCGCTCTATCGCTAGAATCAGAACCTTCGGACTGATCGCTGGAATCTGAATCACTGCCAGAGCGACCTGACTGATCACTCGAGTCAGAATCACTATCGGACGCCGCTCTGTCACTAGAGTCTGTGCCCTCTTGTTGGCCATTCCAAGCATTTGCAGGAGAAATTAACCCCAGAAAAATTCCAGAAGTAGCGGCAGAAAATCCCGTAATTAATCTCAGGAACGATCTTCTAGCCAGTTTTTTCTCATCAATTTGCTTTTTCATCTACAGGACCCGGATTCGATATTGAATTAAGTATTACTCTCAATCATTACAGGGTGCCTTATCTCAATAAGGCTCAAAGTTTAATGATAATCATTCTCATATAATACAGCCTCTGGTTCATTTACGCAAACCCGGCTAGAGGGGGCATTCATTGATCGAAAATCCTGCACGCAAAGCAATCGATGCAACATCAGGTAATCTCAGTACAACCTGCCTAAGTTCCAAGCCACAGAGTTCTCGTCCTCGTCCACCACAACTATGGATAGTTGCTCAGAGGTGACCTCAGGTATGGATAAGTCAAATTCTGTCTCATTATTGTCGGATTGTATCGACACAAAGGTTGATTCGAACGATTGAAAACCAACTCTAAGCTCTGCCTTTCCAGAGACCTCTATCTTCGCAATTAATTGTCCACCCGGGATAATTCGCCCGCTGGTGTAAAACCGAATAGCCAAACCTGCTAAGTCTTGCCTTCCGTGGTTCACCCATCGATCGGGCACGGCCTCATAATTAATTGCTAAAAAACAGGCGTAGACTACGATGGATAAGTTTAGCCATCGCCAAATTCCCATTGAACGCCACCAAGCGGGCAGAAACCTGATCACGGATAGATACTCCTAATAAGCTTGGAGGTCATAACGATTAAGAATAATTTCCCATTAATAGTTACGTGCAAGAATCTTAGATTGATGATTAGTTACCTGCTTGCGATTCCTTACCCTTCAGCGAAGTCCCCTTTTGAACCCTTAAGATAACTCTCTGATGAATCCAAATCAGTTAAATATATTAAGTATGCGGCTATATTTAAGGATAAATTGCTGGGCATCTCGACGAGGTGCCCCCAGTCCACTCTGATCAACTTCATTGTATACCAGATAAAGTCCTGCGTTTGCCGACTGCAGCCAGGCGAACCGAAGATTAGTCGCGATCACCTCATCCCGCTCATTATATTGAACCAGCGCCTGCAGCGAAATCCTCGGGGTGAACGAATACGACAGTCTCAATCTCGCTAAGTTAACGTCAAAATCGCCACCCGGGACGGGCAAGTCAATGTCACTATTTATCCAAGAGAGTTCCGAGGTAAATTTGTCACCACTCCTGAAGCTCAGGGTCGGCTCTAGATTAACCCTGTCGCCTCCAAAGAAACCTCCTATATTACCTCGCAAGCCAAAACTTAACGGTGCTCCCGGATTAGTATTCATCCTGAATGAGACCTCCTCGTGTTCATACTCGCCAATAGGGACAGTCACCCCTTTCACGATGTTAAAGGGCTCTTTCACGCCTTCTTGAGTAAAGTTTACAGCGGTCGATAGCTGATGGCCTGCCTGCCACTCCATCGCATGATCGAAGTGCAAGTATCCCGTTTCCTGAAAGCCGTTAAAGTCCCAATAACCTCGGTAAGTTATGTGCGGGGTCATTTCAAGGATACCTAAGAAATTTTTTGGCCTAATTCTTCGTTGAATGTAGCCATCATATTTTCGAAAACCTTTGCGCTGCAAAAACCCGACCTCAGGGTTGAAATCATCTCCTACCTGAGAATACCCCGCTCTAACTTGCCAATCTGGCGTGATATAGGAGGCTAAGACCCCGCCCGCGGTGTCTCTTCCAGAAAGGCCTGGTGTCTCCGTTCTAGCCGCCCAACCTGAAATCAGATATTCATCACCTATTCCCCACCGGCCATCCACTGCGAATGTTCGGTTATAGTCCTGATTTTTATCTTTTCTTAGAGTACCGTCCCCATCTCGCTCCACTACCATGAAACCGATGTTAGAACGATTAGGTAAATTTTGGCTCACGCGCGCCACAGAGAAATCATTCCCAGGCAACACTCCATCTATACCCTCCGTGCGCATCCCAATCAGACCGACATTGGTGTTCTCTCCTACCTTACCTGTGAGGCGAGCACCGGCCTCGATTGGAAGTTGCGCCCCTCCGGCACCCACTCCTATTCGACGGCTAAAAAACAACTCAACTTCTCGAGGAATACCAACCGCAAACTGGCCGGCATTTTCTAGAAAGAACGGTCGTTTCTCTGGAAAGAACAAACTGAAACGGTCTAAGTTTACTTGCAAGTCATCGGCCTCGACTTGTGCAAAGTCAGTGTTGTAAGTGACATCCAGCGTTAAAGAGGGGGTCACCAGATATTTTAAATCTAATCCATATTCTTCGTTACTCTCAGTGCCGGTCGTTATTACACCGCCCCTCGAAGATGAACTTAGGGCATAGGGGGTAAGTTGAAGATTACGTTGTTTTGGGGGACGGATTCCCTCCAAGAAGCCCGCTTCGGACACACGGTATAAATTAAACTGCCTCTCTAGCGGAGCCCAATAGGTCTCCTCGTTATTGCGTCGAATATTTCGCTGAAAGTTGATACCCCATGTCTGAACATCATCACTACCATAGCGCAAAGCCGAAAATGGGATTTGCATTTCAGCGGTCCATCCAATGTCAGAAATTTCAGCAGCGACTTCCCAGGTCGTGTCCCAACTAACATTTACGGCGCCGTTAGATCCGCGAAAAGTTGGACCTGTCGCCTCGTTGACGATCTGAGCGTCGTACTCCAAGCCTGTCGGTGTGGTCCCAAAAATAAACCCATTTTGTCTATCTAGTAGGCCATCAATGATTACTTGGAAACTATCTGTATCTTCGAGCGGCGAGTCTCTGCGACTATCGGCGAAAATAATCCCCTCGGGATTATCATCATATGCGATCACTCCAATGTATAGAGAGTCCTCCGAATAACCGATGAATACTTCCGTTTTTTGCGAGGAAGGTTGTCCAGCATTTGGCCTAACCTGAGAGAAGCCTCCCGTCGGCGTGACTGGAGACCACCCAGCGTCACCTAAAATATCGCCATCAATCGTTGGAGGCAAATCTAACAAGAAAGCACTGGTTGAGGGGCGGACTTGCTGGGTAGTAAGCTCTTGAGCTTGCAAATTGGCGCCGGCAGCAAAAAAGTAGGCCGCAAGATGTATTGCGGCCCAGGATTTAAAATGACTCCACTGCATAGTCTTCCACATCCAACGGCAAAAAATTGTTAATACGCTCAAGATCGATAAAGATACCGTGACAGTATCAACAGCCTATGAACGAGCTAAAGGTTACAGATGTGATGATTTGTGACTCATACAATCTAACATTGCATGAAGTCGACGAGAAAGCAGTTCCACAAATCACTTAACTGCAATACCTTGCATTTCAAAGCGCGCGTCAAACAATAGATTTCCCGACCCGATGAATGCTCGAGCTGGATAATTGCCGCTGAAATAAGTTCGATAGACACTATTGAATGCCGCGTAATGAGAGACATCAGAACAATAAATCGTAACGCTCACAAGATCGTCCATGGTCATCCCCGCTTCGGCAAGTGTGGCTTTGAACTGCTCCATGATTAAACGGGTTTCTTCCTCCGGCGTCGAAGGAACCTCGCCGTCAATGACTCCTAGCATGCCGGACAAATATAAAGTGCCATCAGCCATGACGGCGCCGCTAAATGGCAACCCGTCACCAGCTGCCGAACTCGGATTTATATAATCTCTGCTCTGAGCAATAGCAGATACCGAGACTATCAGTGAGCAAGCAACAACGATAAGCGTGTGTATTAACCTGGTGACAGCAAGTTTGAACATGACAATTTCCTCTTGTTACTCATAATTTGAAAAGCCGGGACACGATTCCCGTTTCCCGGCTGCTAGCTTTATTTAATAAATGAATGGCCGCTTACTACAAATGGAATAACGCGAAGCCTATCTTAACTACAACTACTTACCTTGAACCACTTCGTTTTGCAGCACACCAACGTCTTGTATTTCTACTTCGTAAATGTCGCCGGGAACCATTGCCCGCGTACTCCCCATCGTGCCAGACCAAATCATATCGCCAGGCTCTAGAATAAAATACTGAGAGATATAGCTAACCATTTCCTCCATCCCGAAGATCATATCGGAACTGTTCTGCCCTTGAACAACCTCCCCATTGTGTCGCCCCGTAATTTGTAAGTTATTATAGTCCGCTCCCCGAACCAATTCGGGTCCTACTGCGTTGAACCCCTTGGAGCCTTTTGCTCGAACCCATTGAATATCACCACCCTGCCAAGCCCTTTCACTAACATCGTTGCCGGCAGTGACCCCGAAAATATATTCGTGGGCTTCATCGATCGATACGTTTTCAGCTCGTTTTCCAACGACAATAGCCATCTCTGCCTCATAGTGTAAATTTTCAGACTCAGCTGGCCTTACTATCGCGTCTTCTGGACCAACGATAGAACTCGCTGGAACAATAAATAATCCTGGATACTCTGCCGGCTCGCCGGTAATGTGGCTGCGAAAATTTAAGGCCGTCATGAATACAAGATTAGGGTCTACTGGCGCTTCTATCCTTAACTCGTCTCGCATAAACTTCGCCCCAGTATGCTCCATTGTCTCATAAGGTGCGCCCGCCAACTGATAGACCTCTTCACCATGAACCATACCCCAATGTATTTCACCATCACCTTGTGAATAACGAACAAATCTTTCCAATTCTTGCGCGCCTACCACACTGTGGCCTAACACTAAAATGCTAATGGCCGCATAAAAGCTAAATCTTTTCATATCAATCTCCCATCCTAAGTCCTAATATATTTTTACCTTACTTTATTTTATTTATTAAACTGATCTAAACTCGACGTTCGCGGCAACTTCCTCCCGTGAAGTTCGTGTCTTATTCGCAGCAACAGAGACATCTTCATAACCGAAACTAATTCCAAAAAGAATCCTCGTATCATCTTTGACCTGAAAGGTTTCCCTCACCAAATCTGGATAATTTCTCATTGTTCCCATAGGACAGCTATGCAAACCAAAGCTCACCATTGTCAGCATCAAGGTTTGTGCCCACATGCCCACGTCAATGGCTACAGTAGTTCCAAAGGCTGGATTCATACCTATGAACGCGATATATGGAGCATCAAAGAATTCAAAATTTCTGAGCGACGCTCGCATTCGCCCTTCCTTATCATCACGACCGATGTCCATAGACGAATATAACGCCACCGCACAATCCACCTGCCTTTTTCTGTATTCATTTTCAAAAGTACTTCTGTAAGGATAGTCCGGGTTAGCCTCGACACCGGACGTCACATTCTCCACCATCTTTTGCTTGAGCTTATCTTTCAATTCTCCGGATGCCACGTATACCTTCCAAGGTTGCACATTGCAATTTGATGGTGCTTTTTGAGCAATCTCAAATATTCGGTTTAAGACTTCCTGAGGAACCTCTTTATTTAAAAAACCTCTAACAGAGCGACGCTCATATATTGCATCAACAAGGCCCATGCCAGGATCGGTTACCTGGACTTCATCTTTAACTTCTTCGACTCGCATAATACTCATTTCTATTCCCAGATATTTTTGTTAAAACCAGAATCACTAACTTAAAATTCTGCCCCCATCAACATCAACCGTTGTCCCAGTCACGAAATTGTTGCTCATTGCAAAGATTAAACCTTCCGCAACTTCGCTCGATGTGCCTCCCCTCTTAATCAGGTGCCCGGCAGTCATTGCTTTGAGACGCTCTTCTTTTTCATCGCCAAGGTGGTCAAACATTGCCGTGTCAATAGTGCCTGGTGACACAACATTTACACGTATTGGGGCAAGTTCCACCGCAAGACATCGCACCATATTTTCGACAGACCCTCCAACGCAACTTAAAGCAGACGTAGCCGGAGTGATTTTGCGGGCTGGAGAACCACTCACCAAAGTTATCGATCCATTTTCGCTTAGATAGGAAGCGCCCTCTCGGACCACTTTCGCATAACCCCATAGTTTGCCATACGCAGCCTTAAACTGTTCTTCTGTTTGCTCAACAAATGGCTTTAAGGTTCTCTCTCCACCAACGGCGGCTGAGACCAAGTGATCAATACTTCCTACTTCTTGGAATATTGCTTGGAGGTCCTCTGAATTGTGGGTGTCGGCTTGTCTTACCTCAAACTTGCCCCCACCAACCTCTTTGGCTTTTTCAATATGCGCTTGCGACCGGCCTGCAGCCCAAACTTTAGCTCCCAAATCAGAGGCTGCAACCGCTGTAGCGAGCCCGATACCCGCTGTACCACCAATGATAACTATTTTTTTGCCTGATAAATTATTGACCGACATCCACTGCTCCTCTTCTACTTTCTAATCTTTAGAATACCTAACAAGTTACACCCATCACAAATATATGGTCTCCAACCATTGCTTATTCAAAACCATGCTATCATATAACACTAGGTTGGTTGTCACCCCCAAGGGAATTATGCTCCACAACTGGTGAATTTTTCTTGGAGCGTCTCTGAAATCATATTTAACTGGGAGTGACGATTTGTATGTGACAGGCGTCCAGCGATCGGAGCATCTTATGCGCAAACTAATTACTTTAATTTTGGTCGGAGTAATACCCCTTTCTTGCAGTAACTGGGTGCAAGTAACTAGCAGCGGCACATCTGTTAGACTTTTGACAATCCAGGAAGCTGAGGGCTGCGACCGCGTAGGAACTGCCAGAGCCCAAACCTTGGGAAGCGTTGTAGGGCTTGAGCGTGGTGCCGAACGATTGCAGGATGAATTATCTCGAATCGCCCGGAATGAAGCGGGAGATATGGGAGGAAATGCCATTGTCCCCGAGAGTGTAATCAGCGACGGAAGGCAATCATTTGGGGTATATCTTTGTCCCTGAGTCGCGAGCGCTAGACGAATTTAATTTCCCAAGCAAGAAGATGGAGTTAAGTAATGGAAAAGCTTCTTTTAGCCCTAACCGGCTTTTTTGCAACAGTCCCTAATAAAATTCTTCTGTATAAAAAGGCGGTACTTGCCGCATTGACAGGCACATCACTCTTTCTGTTCTACGGCATCTTCACATTGACTACCTTTGATATGTCAACGGATAGTTTTTTAGAGGACGAAAATCCGGCTCAAATAGCCCTCGATGAATTCAGAAGACAGTTCGGCGGAGACGACTCCGTATTTATTATTTACGCAGCTAAGGACAGTAATGTTTTTTCACGCGAATCGCTAACAGCCATACAAGACTTAACCCAAGATCTGACCAACTGGCAAGATCTCGATAGAGCCGCTTACGCCGATGTGCCTTGGGATGAGCTATCGCATATTAGAAGAGTTCAATCTCTCGGAAATATCCGAATACAAGAAAGCGTTGGAGATACACTAAGATCAGATAGACTAATACCTCGGCTGCTCCCAGAGACTGAGAGCGAACTCCAAGCGCTTAAGCGCAGCGCATTAGACCAGCAGGATTATGTAGGCGCTTTCTATTCGCCCGATGGTTTATACGGTGCCATCCTGGTTCAAACTGACTATGGCACAATTCCCGTCGAAGGCTATGAGTCAGCCGTCGACGTTGCTGGCATCGAGCTCGACGACGGGTTCGCCAGTTTTGACTTATCCTTTGATGAAACTGCAGAAGTTCAGGAAGTTGAGTTCCAAGATACAGACCAGCTTGCTTATTTTGACTTTGATACCGCATTAACCGAGGTCTACGAAAAATATGACATGCAGTTCGACTTTTATCCGGTCGGGACACCCTCCATGATGGGCCAAATGCAAGGCGTATTAGATCAGATGGCAATTTTAGGCACTCTTATGGTACTGATCTTTTCCTTACTGCTGTGGATACTGTTCCGGTCTGGAAGTGCGCTAGTGTGGCCAATGGTCACCATCGCTTTGAGCGTGGCTTGGTGCTGGGGAATAACCGTTTGGCTCGGCGTTACCGTCTCGACAATGATCGCCCTAACTGTACTTCTTATTTTTGCTGTTGGTATAGCGGATTGCGTACACGTTATGAGTGCCTATTTCACATTTAGACGTGACGGGGTGGACCATTACGAGGCGCTATCAAGAGCCTACGAGAAAGTCAGCCTAGCTATTTTACTAACAACACTGACGACCGCTGCTGGCGTTTCAGTTCTGGCAACCTCAAACCTAGAACCCATAAAGGTTTTTGCCCTAATGTCGGCAATGGGGGTGATATTAGCGTTTTTTTTCACCATCTTTTTACTCCCTATATTACTTGATCTGTGGCATCCTGCATCAGCCGATAATAAAGAGAATCCAAGCTTTGCTGATAAATTAGGATCCAGATGGCACTCTTTAGAAAGTAGAAAACAACTCCTGATAGCAGCAGCAGTTTCTGTCATAGTTTTTCTATCCCTTGGTTTTTTAGTTGGGGCATTCATCAATTTTGTGATCGGCTTGACTTACTGGATAGTCAATTATCAGCGAGCAATACTATCCAAGGTGCCAGCAATAGTAGAAAGATCTCCGTATCTTATTATTTTTATATTTGGAGCTGGCTTTGCATTTTGCGCTTATGGCGCCACCAAAATATTAATCGATACAAATATCGCAGAGATGTTCAAATCTGACCACCCGCTCACAATTGCCGTGGAAGTAGTGGATGAAAACATGTCTGGCGCACAAAATATGGAAATTATGATAGACACTAAAACAACCGACGGAATGATAGATATGCAACTTTTATCAGCCGTCGATCAACTTCAAAATCGAATCGAGGAAAGATATCCGGAAATAATCGGCAGAACCAACTCCTTAGCCAATATCGTCAAAGATACTAATCAAGCCATGAATAGTGACGATCCAGCTTTCTATCGTATACCTGAATCTGATCAAGCAATATCTCAACTACTTTTCATGTTCAACAGCGCCAACCCGGATGACCGACGCAATATTGTGTCAGACGACTATAGTCGATCACATATTTCCATCACCGCGAGGAATATGGGTTCCTATGAGTACAAAGCGCTTTTTGAAGAAATCGCTATTGACGTTGAGGAAACCTTCAGCGATGTTGAGCCCAACTTCCCCGGTTTAGATGTCAATCTAACGGGTTCCATGGCTACCCTGATGGTCATGGCAGATGAGATAGCTAATTCTCAATTCAATAGCTTTGCGTTAGCACTACTAATCGTTAGTTTGATTATGATGATTTCGTTAGGGTCAATTAAAGGTGGTGCGATGGGTATGGTTCCGAACGCAATACCGGCCTTTCTCGCATTCGGCCTCATGGGATTATTCGGTATTCCTCTGGACACGGATACGTTACTTATCGCACCAATTATTCTCGGCATTGCGGTAGACGACACCATTCATTTCATGACTCATTACAGAGTAGAATTGAGCAAAACAGGAAGTATCAGCAGGGCTCTTGATAGCGCCATCAAAGAAGTTGGCCAAGCCGTGATGTTCACAACGATGGTTATAGGATTAGGGTTCGCAGTTCTCAGCTTTTCAGATTATCTCGGAATGGCGAAAGTAGGTTTCTTCGGATCAATGGCAATTTTTGTAGCCCTACTTTGCGACCTTTTCCTAATTCCTGCAATGATAATAATCTTCAAACCAAAGTTTGGAGTAAAAGATGTCGATACACAGATTAACTTCCGGGGAGTAACCACATGATAATCCGAAAAGGCATAGTCTGCCTGACAGCAATGTTCCTGGGAGCAGGCGCGTTCTACTCTGACGCCCAAGAACTCTCAGGCCGCGAGATTATGCAACTTGTAGATGATACAAGCCGACGATCAAATGACTCTTCTTTCAACCGTATGCAGCTTTCAAGCTGTAAATTTGGTGTCACTGACGGACGGATCACCTGCGCAGAGAGACCCCGTGTTAAATCGCTTGAATCCGTCTCCAAAAATTACGGAGCCGAACTCAAAGATACCAAGAGCGTCACCATTACTCTCGAGCCGGCCGCCGAAAGAGGAATCGGAATGCTTAGTTACGGTTATGATGAAGCCGGACGCGACAATGAGACGTGGCTGTATCTTTCGACTCTCGGTCGGGTAAAGCGAATTGCAAGTGGAGACTCAGATGAGGAAACAGAACCCGCATCACTATTTGGTTCAGAATTTACTACTGAAGACACCGATACAGGCAAGTTAGAGGAATATTCATTTAATGTCCTTGAAGAAACAACCACCTCAGGTCGAGAAGTTTGGAAAATAGAAATGATACCGAGCGAGGAAAGAGCTAGAAAAACTCGTTACTCGCGACAAGTTCATTATGTAGATAAAGAGCGATACGTGACCTTGCGCTCGGAAAAGTATGATAGATACGACAAAGAAATCAAACGGCTTATGGCAGCTAGGGTTGAACTGGTTAACAACATATGGATGTCGCGCTCGCTAACCATGATGAACCTAGTCACGAACAGATTATCAAACATGGCCTTCGTCGAGATATACACTGATCTCGCGATTGAAGATGAATTTCTGACGCAGAGAACATTAACCGATGCTGCGTATAGAGAAACTGAGTTAGAGAAATTAAGAGCTCAATTAAATCAATAAAGAGTTTTTCAGATCATGCCGCTTCTCAACAAGAACGTCAGTATCGTCATAGTTTTTGTTGCACAACTCGGCTACTCCCAGCAAGACACAAACCTTGATTCTGACGAGGAAGATACCCTCAGTGAGGAAATCATATTCGACGACGATCTGTTCGGTAATGTTTTTGACGAGCCGCCGACACAAGAAAACGATTCTTGGTTAGACGGTCTAACCGTCCGAATCCGGCAGCAATTTTACGGTCAAGTTAATAGTCATTCTATCGAGCCATTCCCGGGATTTTCCTTCCCAAAAAACGCGGAAATTGAAAACAATCGTCTAGGTATCAACTTTCGCTTTCAAAATAGCTTTGCGCCGGGATGGTTATTTCAAGCCAGCGGACAAACGAGGGCCTTCTGGAAAGACGACTATGAATACAAAGCCAATGGAAACAACTTTGACGCTGAATCCCGTATCAACGAGCTCTTCGTCCAACGAAGTTTTGACCAGCACAGCATTAAGTTTGGACGACAAACAGTGGTTTGGGGAGAAACTGTTGGAAACTCAGTACTCGACGTAATAAATCATTTTGAATTTCGTGATTTCACGATCATTGACATAGAGGACGCCAGATTAAATCAATGGATGGTAGTCTGGGATTATTTTGGAGAGGAGAGTAATTGGTCAAGTTTCATCAATCTTTATCCTGAGTTTAACCCAGCAGGCGTTCGAGGCAGCCCCTTTTTCTTTGAGCCAACATTTAATTTCACCGATTACCAACGCGACGGAGAGGTTCTGGTCGAAGTAGGTACACAGTGGAAAAAATCATTTGATTTAAGCGATATAAGTTTTATGGCCGCGTATCTTTATGACAACCAGATGCGATTTGAGGATCCCTTGTCTGGCTTTGGTGATGCTATTGGTAAAAAGAATGACTTTATTCTCTTGGGATTTAGTGCGAACCGCGCAATTGGGCGATTACTCCTCAACTTCGACCTTGCTTTTAGTCATGATGTTTTAGCTGACAGTTTCAACTTCCCGGGCACATCCGCCCTCGCCTCGCCTTTAAATTTGAAAAAGGACCGAATAGGTACCTCTTTTGGATTTGAGTGGGCAATAGATAATGAACAAAGTCTAAGCCTTGGCATACAGGCGCAACAGCTCATCGATGAGCGCGAGGGGCTCTTACCGGGACAACAATTGGTTTACGAGGGGGTCTATGGAAGTTGGCTAGTGCGTTACACTAATAATTTACTAAATTCTGATCTTACGATCGATTCAACATTACAAGGAAATATCGATGGCAATTCTTTATTAGCTTCGCTAGGGGTCAGCTATACGATAAATGATAACTGGGCCGTTAGCACTCAAGTTCTCAGCATAAGCTCAAACACCGAGTCACCGTTGATTTTTTTTGACGAAGACCTGCGTGTCGGCGTTACGATTGAATTCTCATTCTAATCAGCTAACCGGTCAAACAACTCCTTGTCAAACTCATTCTCCCAGTTTGCCACTGCCGTTGAAACAGAAAGATCACCACCAACATTCATAACAGTTCGCAGCATATCTAAAGGCCTGTCAAACGCAAGAATAAAGCCTACGACGGCCGCATTCTGCTGTGGAGTCATGCCAATTGTATCCATAACTGCCGCCATAAGAAAAAGTGATGCACCCGGCACTGCCGCAGTGCCGATCGAGACTATAGTAGTCGACCCAGCTATCAATAAATAATCTGCCAGTGAAAGATTTATGTTAAACGCCTGTGCTCCAAAAACGGTCACTATTCCGACATATAATGCAGTACCATCCATATTGATCGTAGCGCCGAGAGGCAGAACCGTGGATGAGACTACTGGTTTAATTCCCAAATTTTCTTCTGCGCACGACATAGAAATAGGTAAAGTTGCAGAGCTTGAAGAAGTCGAAAATGCCATAAGCATTGCATCTCGCGCCCCTCTAAAAAAACTCATTGGGGACAAACCAAGCATCAGTTTCATGATGATGACCCCATGCATAATGCTCATGTGGGCGAGGAAGCCGACTGCAACCGCCAAGGCAAGTGTTAAAACATCCAGCAACGCTCCCACTCCCGCGGTGCCTGATAGTTGCGCGATGAGAGCAAACGCACCAAAAGGCGCCGCCTCCATAATCCAATGGGTAATGCGAAGCATTGCTTCAGCACCAGCGCTCATAAAATCAGCAACCGGCTGCCCAAGATCACCTATGGTCAGCAAACTCACGCCCAACAGCAGAGCGAAAAAAATGATTGCAAGAATATTTCCTTCGGCCATTGCAGCTATCGGATTCTCTGGGACTATGCCCATTAAACGTTCCCCCAGAGGAACCGCTTCCTGGACAGCAGTTGGTGCCACGGCAGAGAGATCAACCCCCACACCAGGTTGCAGTATTGCCGCAAGAGAGAGACCAATACTGATAGCAATTAGGGTAGTCATCAGATAAAGCGCTAACGTCCTCACGCCGAGGGAGCCTAATTTACTTGGATCGCCCATAGAAATTAGCCCGGACACTAAGGTTACAAAGACTAGCGGAACAACCACCATCCGAATTAATCGAATAAACAGCTCACCAATCCACGCAATAGCAACCACACCCTCACCCCACGCAACGCCTACGATCACGCCTATAATCATTGATCCTAGGATTCTTTTCCATAGCGCTATTTGAAACCACATGCCCATATTTTTAAGCTCGCTTCTTAATAACAATGTCGACTAGATTGACCAATCAGAGGAAACTAATCTTTGAACCGCATTTTCCCCTTGCTAGGAGACTATATAAATTCATACCATTGTTCCAGTAGCAAACTCGTAAATGATAGGTCTCTCGTATGACGCAATGGATTGAAGGTAGAATCACCGAAAATATTCATTGGAACAGCAATCTATTTACACTGAAAATTGATGCTGAAATCGATCGATTCACTGCTGGTCAATTCACAAGTTTAGCCCTAGATATCAATGGGGAGAGAATTGCACGACCCTACTCTTTCTTGAATTCACCTGAGCAGAGGACGCTCGAATTCTTCTTTTATACAGCTACAGGCGGCGTTCTTTCCAACGCTATGGTCAAACTTGAGGCGGGTGACAGTATCTGGGTGAAGAAACAAGCCAATGGTTTCTTTGTATTAAATGAAATTCCGCCTTGCAAAGATTTGTGGATGCTGGGGACTGGTACCGGTGTCGCTCCTTTTTTTTCAATCTTAAACACAACTGAAGCTTGGGAGCGCTTTGAGAAAATCGTTTTAATCCATGCCGTCCGCACACAGGCCGATTTGCGCTACCAAGAAGTTGTCGCGAAACTTTGTGAGAAATTTCAAGATCGATTCTTATTTCAGGCTTTTATTAGCAGGGAAGATGTTTCAGGAACTTTTCATGGCAGAATTCCAAGCTCACTCCGAGACAATTCCCTGGAGCAGGAACTTGGCTTGACCCTTGATCCAAAAAACTCGCACCTCATGCTGTGCGGGAATCCTGGAATGGTAAAAGACTCAATTGAAGTGCTAAAAGGTAGGGGGTTTTCAAAGAATCGCCGCAGGACGCCTGGTCATATTACCATCGAGAACTACTGGTAAAAGACAATAAGGTCTTTGATTCACAACTTCTCATCGGTAACTAATCGGAGCCCGACGAGCCTCTAAGATTTTTTCAACCTGAATACCGACATCAATTAACAACTGCTCTTGGAAAGGCGGTGCAATCAGCGTCAAGCCCATAGGGCGCCCTTCGTCTGTATAACCCATTGGAATAGTGAGCGCAGGGTAATTTGCCAGAGCGGCAATACTTGCCTGATGATTATTGACACCAAATAAAACATCTATGCCGAACTCCATAAACAAGCGATCTAAATAATTCTGACCCCAGGCTCTCAAATCTGCACCCAACCTTTCCACTTCCCCAGCGGTCAATTCGAGATCCACCATCAAGTCAACTAATGCCTGCCCGTAAGGGGCTCTGTTTTCCAAATCAATTGAATTGAATTCCTGGAGACTGTTTATAGAGTCAACCTCTATTTCGCTAGAGGCATACTCAACAAGGTAAAGCGCCAAATCTCTTTTCATTTCAGCCCCTAATAGCTCACTAAACCTCGCATGCCTTTCGCTTTGAAAGTCAACTTCTTGCAGGCTAAAGCCGTTCCGCGACAACAAATCCAAGGCACGGCCATATAATGCGTCATTTGAGTAAGTCCTCAGCACACCGAATCTGCGATTGTCTAGCTTGGTGTCCCTGACAATCAACTGCAAATCTTCGCTGATAAGCGGCATTGCTAAGTCTTCTCTGTCAAAGCCTGTCATCGCGTTGAACAGAGTAACAACGTCGGCAACAGAACGACCCATAGGGCCAACAGTGTCCAAAGTTGATGAGATAGGTACTACGCCTGACCTGCTTAAGGAGCCGGTTGTGGGCTTTAAACCCACAAGAGAGTTTGCACTAGAGGGAGAGAGTATAGAGCCTGAGGTTTCAGATCCCACCGCTACTGCGGCATAATTTGCGGCAATCGATGCCCCGCTACCCGAGCTTGACCCGCCCGTTCCAAAATCAAAACGACCATACGGATTCAATGTTTGACCACCCAGCGCACTGTATCCAGAGGGACAATCTCTACAAAAGAAGTACGCCCACTCACTCAAGTTTGCCTTCCCAAGAATAACAGCACCACCCTCAATCAGCCTGTCGGTCACATAAGCATTGCCTGAATAATTTCGATTAAGAGCGAAAGCTCCTGCTGTTGTCGGCAAACCTTCAAAACCAATATTGTCTTTAAGTAAGACCGGAATACCAAAGATAAGATTGTTAGCAGCCTCTGCACCCGATTCACGAATTTCGTCAAGCTGGCGAGCACGGTTAATCGCATTAGGATTTAAGGATATAATGCCGTTAATGAATCGCTCATCATCAGATTCCATCTTGCGAATGCGGTAAATATAGAAAGTAACAAGCTCTTCATAAGACAGCTCTCCCGAACTCACGGCTTCCTGTATCTCAAGTATAGACTTTTCCATGATTGCGCTTTGAAGGCGCAAATAGTCATTTTCCGCAAACTTTGTCAGGGGCTCTCGGAACGGTTCCCATATAGAGCTCTTTTCCCTAAATCTGGAATTAAGTAATTTAAACCGCATACTTTCGTCAGGGTGCTGCGCTAGAACCGCAAGCTCTTTTACCTCGCTTTCGGTCATGCTAACGGAGTATTCAGCCGCAAAACCGAAATTAGAGGGAAGTGACAGAATCAATTCGAGAAAGGAGACATACCAAAATTTTCGGAAATTCATATTCTTTTACACGTAAATGTTGATCTAGATATAGATTTTATTGGTTAATTTCAGCAATCATTACCATAATAGGATTGATAACATTCATCAATTAAAAAGTCAGGTTTTGAAAATCAGGAAAATCATATGAGGCTTGTTACAGCTAGCTTTATCTGTTTGATCATCGGTGGTCTTTCCTATTATGCCCATGACTTAAGATCAACCAACTTAACATTAGAAGAAGAACTCGAATTTGCAGCTGGATTTCAAAAGCAAGCACAAGAGCTAGCTGCGCTCAGCACTCGGCGACGATTGGAATTCGAGGAGACAATTTCTGAGATGGAAGCCTCCTTGTTAGAAATGAGGACCGAGCTATCCAACTTAGCCGTTGCGCTGCAAAGGGCTCAAGAACAAGCAAATCCTGAATATGAGAGACTGTTAGAGCAAGCACGTTTAGAGATAGCGGCTAACGAGAGTACAGAAAGTCTCGCTAATAATCGTGGCGCTGCCTTTGCTATGTTTTCCAACCCCGATATCAGCTGGAAAATGGCCACGGAACTGACAGCGTCAAAATACCAAGAGTTCTTATCCACCGCAGATATTGAACTAACGGAAAAACGCGATTTACTTGAATCTATCGCAACATTCTACAGCGAGAGATACCAGATGCTAAGCCAGCTTATGGCAGGTAATTTAGCTAGCGATCAAGCTGCAGCATATTTCGGGCCGAACGCTATGATCGATAATCTATCGTATGCCTTAACAGAAGAGCAGCGTGAAATTTTACGCCTACAAAGCCTACAAATCAGCAAAGACGACGCTCGAAGAGCCTATTCAGCTACAATTAATCCGACGGGCGTTGAAGAAACCTCAGCCGAGGTAATTTTAGACACAGTGTTAGACGAACTTTTTTCCGCCGAGAACAATTTTGGCGCACTTGTCGGCCTAGATGGCAGCATGAGGAACGCATATAATCGCAAATTGCAAGCCCTTGACCGCGCGAAAAATCGCCTAGAAGGCGACGTCAGTGCATCTCAAATGGATCAACTTAACCAACTTGTAGATAACTTGACCGGCACAGTAGACATTCTGCTCGAGACTAGCGAAGACTCCTCGGGCGCATTGCAAGTTCGAAACATGCGAATCGGTGCAGATAGTTTGCCGAACTGATGTTAATTGTGATCCTAATAGGCAGCCGTGGCATATAATCGTACAATACTAAGTCGCTCAAGACGAAAGGAGTTCGAAAAAATGAATTTCCCGAAAGGTTTAAGACAATACCCGCGCTTTGCCCTGGCCCTCTTTTTCATTATTGGTCTCATGTCCTGCAATGACGCATCACAGACGCCAGCGGCAGGCTCTGCGAGCCAGTCTCAGGGATATACCAGAGTTAACGAAGCCAATGAAAATGATCCTCTCAACGCTCATATTTTTGAGCTCGACAATGGCTTGCGAGTCTACCTAACGGAAAATCACGAGGAACCAAGATTTTATGCTGAAATCGCAGTCCGAGCCGGCAGTAAACACGATCCTTCCGACGGCACAGGACTTGCGCATTATCTCGAGCACCTCCTATTCAAGGGCAACCAAAACTTAGGTACCCTAAATTATGAGGCTGAAAAACCTTACCTTGACGAAATCATCAACCTTTATGAAGAACATTTCTCTGAGACTGACGACACCAGACGAGCGGAAATTTACAGCGAGATCAACCGAGTGGCGCAGATAGCCGCCGAATATGCCGTTCCCAATGAAATTGACAAAATATACAATTCAATGGGCGGCACGGGACTCAATGCGCATACTTGGTATGAAGAAACAGTTTACAAAATAGGATTACCCTCCAATCGACTACAGCAATGGGCTGAAATTGAATCGGACCGTTTTGTAAATCCAGTATTTCGCTTATTCCACACCGAGCTGGAAACAGTCTATGAAGAAAAAAATCGTTCACTTGACAATGCAGGGCGGATAATTGGGACTGCGATTGACGAGTTACTGTACAAGGTTCACCCTTATGGACAGCAACCCACCATCGGAACTGTGGACCATCTAAAAAATCCCTCTTTGGTCTACATACAAGATTACTTTGATACCTATTATGTGCCGAATAATATGGGGATCTTTCTCAGTGGAGATATCAATATCGAAGAGACTATCGCACTGATTAGTGAGAAATTCGGCCATTGGGCCTCAAAACCCATTCCAGAAGTTGGCCCTTGGCCAGAACCATCCATTCAAGGAGCGGAGCGACGCACTGTTCAATATCCTGGAGAAGAGCAAGTATCAATCGCATTCAGGACAGCGGAAAACGGTCATGAGGATAAAGAGGCGTTGGTGCTTGTCGACATGATTTTGGATAATCGCACCGCAGGCCTCATTAATCTGAACTTAACTCAGCAGCAGCTAGTTTCAAGTGCTGGCTCTTCCCCACTGTTCCTTAACGACTATGGGTCGCAAAATCTTTATGGCGTGCCAAAGCCTAACCAATCTTTGGAAGAAGTTGAACAGCTTCTCTTAGACCAACTTGCGCTTATAAAGGCCGGCGAATTTGAAGACTGGATAATTCCCGCAATTATAAACGACTTCAAAAAGAACGAAAAAGCGGGTCTAGAATTCAATCGCGCGCGAGTTGACACGATGAGGCAATCCTTCATAGAAGGATCAGACTGGGATTATCACGTCGCCGAAATCAATCGAATGGAACAATTAACCAAAGATGATGTTGTGGCAGTAGCAAACAAATATTTTGGAGACAATTATATTTCTGTTTATCGCATTGATGATCAGCACACACTTCCGCCAGTCGAAAAACCGCAGATAGATCCGGTAACAATTGACCCGACGCGTCAATCCGAGTTTGCAGCATATATCCTCTCGATGCCGTTCGATGAAATAGAACCAGCCTTTGTAGAAGCAGATAGTGATTACAGAGTCATTGAATTTGCAGACGGAGTGGACCTCTACTATGCACCAAACCCATTAAATGATTTATTCACGTTTTCAATTGGCATTGAAGTGGGGACCGAGGAAAACGAAAAGCTCGGCCTATCGGCGGCTCTTTTGGACGTGGCTGGAACGCCCTCGATGTCGAACGAGGAACTACAGAAAGAGTGGTATCGAATGGGTTCCGAATTTCGTTTCGGTGCTGGCGAGAACTCCTCGGCATTTACAGTGTCTGGTCTAGATGACGAATTTGAAGACTCTTTAACGCTAATGATGGAGCTGATCAACAACCCCATAACTGATCAGTCTACGCTGGATCAGTTAAAAGGCATCTTAATCAAATCAAGAAACGATCAAAAAAGTTCGCCTCCTGCAATTGCGCAAGCTTTATACATGTACAACCGTTACGGAGAAGAGTCACCGCTTCTTGAAGCATTGACTACCCAGCAAATATTAGACACGAATCTGGATGAACTCGCTTCTCTTCCATCGAGTTTGCTGGAATACCAACAAACTATAGCTTACACCGGCTCAATGCCTCTAGAGGAATTAGTCGAGGTGTTAAGAAGCAAGTACCCTGTGCAAGGCGAGCTCCAGACAACGCCCCAATACCGATTTCGAACCGCGCGAAGCGTAGAGGAAACTGAACTCAAAGTAGTCGACCAGCAAACCGCTCAAGCGCAAGTCCGCATCGAATTTGCTGATGGTGTTTATAATCCTGACGATACCGTTCTTTCTTCAATCTACACAAACTACTTCGGTAGCGGTATGTCGAGTGTTGTATTTCAAGAACTCAGGGAAGCACGAGCACTTGCCTACTCCGCTCAGGCTCGATATTCGCAAGGCAGCCGACAAAACGCTGAAAATTTGATGCTCGGAGTCATCGGAACCCAAACCGATAAGACAGTCGACGCTTTAACTGCATTCCTTGACCTGATAGACAATATGCCACGCTCCTCTGAACGCTTCGAAGAATCTGTGAACTCTCTGCTAAATCGTTACAGAACGGCGAAGTTAAATTTCCGGGAGGTCATCGGCGCAGTGAGGAGTTGGGAAAGACTTGGCTTCGAAGCCGATCCGCGTCGGGAGCGCTTTCAACAACTTCAAAATGCAAGCCTCGACGACTTGTTAGCATTTCAACAGGAACATGTTCAGAATCGAGCGAAACTAATATCGATTGTCGGGGATCTCTCAATAATTGATGCCGGTGAGCTAGAACAGTTTGGGTCTGTAGAAGAGGTTCAAGTAGAACAGTTATTTGTTGAATAAAAAAGATAGCACTGCGGCTAAGTTTTACTAGATTTACCTTATCAAACTGCAGTGGTTGGATGTGCTTTGGGTAAACGATGAAAAACTCAAGTGAAGAAGTCGTTTCTGTGCGCGAACTAAGCAAGTCTTACGGACCGAATGAGGTGCTGAAGAACGTTGGCTTGAGCGTGAAAAGCGGTTCCATCCTCGGGTTGGTTGGTCTAAATGGCTCTGGCAAAACCACGACCATCGAATGCATGTTGGGTCTGCAAACTGCTGATAGCGGCTCGATTTCTCTGCTAAACCAGTCCCCAGAGTCATTGTACAAAGCGAACGGCGGGATTGTCGGTATTTTTGATACGCCAAGTTTGCACCCGAATCTAACGGTACGGCAATGTCTAATCCATGCCCTTTTTCTGTGCAACGAACCGGCAAGGAGTCCAAAAGAAGTTGAGCACCTGCTAGGCATTGCGAAGTTCTCACACTATAAAATAAAACACCTATCACTTGGCAATAAGCGGCGTGCTTCAATCGCGCAAGCATTACTGGGCAGCCCAAAATTGATCATTCTTGATGAGCCCTTTAACGGGCTGGACGCAGGCGGTGTCGACGATGTGCTCGCCTTGATCAAAGATTTAAACACACAAGAGGGAACAAGCTTCATTCTATCAAGCCACCAATTACCGTACCTCGAAAGCGTCTGCACCCACATCGCCATCTTACACAATGGCAAAATTTGTATCAGTGATGAGATCAGTCAACTTATATCTGAAGAGAAGCTAACAGTAGAGCTTAAGGTTGGTGAGCATGCCACCGCAATTCAAATCATAAAAGATATTCCACACGTAGAATTTCAGTCACAGAATGAGGAGGGTTATCTTCAGCTTGCTCTAAACGAAATTAAGCCGGCTGATTTAAATAAATTGCTAGTAGAAAATGGAATCCCTGTGACTGAGCTTATAATAAAACGTGCCTCTTTATCCGGCTTATTCAGAAAATTTACAAACGAGCCAGCTATATGAATGGTTTTTCAACAGCTCTTAGGTCTGAATTTTTCATTGCGAAACACACCACCGCAAGTAAGTTTGTTTTAGTCACACCGGCCTTAATCGTTGTTGTCCAAAATTTCATAACTTGGTTGGTGGAGTCTGGTAATTCAGCGCGGGACGGATTAATGAATAACAACGGCCTCGATGAAATTATACTCTCGAACGCTTACGGATATTTCGTCGATGGCATGGATACTGGCATCACAATTTTAGCGCTGCTCTTAGTATCCGCGGCCGCGCATAGCCTAAGCTACGACCGAGATAGTGGCTTTATCCGTCATCTGATAATCCGCAGAGTTAGTAGGCCAGCTCTGATTCTCGCAAAATTCACTTTTATTAATCTGTTGGCGATAGCGTCATTTGCTATTCTAGTAATCACAACCTACTCGATTACCGGACTTTTTTGGGAGTATGGGCCGATTATCGAGGACGGCTTTGAGCTCATTAGCGAGCAGGAAATCATTGCGGAGATATACTTAGGGCTGCAACTTGCGATAATTCCTCTACCGGCTGCAATTGCCTTTGGCGCGATGATTTCGGCCATCGCTCAAACAGCAGCCCAGGCCTTGATGACTGCGCTTGGGTTAACACTAGCTATCGATATCTTCAAATCAACTCTTGGGAATTATGCTGATTATCTTTATGCACGTTTCCTTCCTTCTCTTATCGATACTTCTTACCTCTCAGATGTGAGCAGACTTGTCAGAGGTTATTCTGACGTACTAGTGGACGATAATGTATTGCAGATGAATACACTCATACCCCTACCGACAGTTATAATCTTTATCGGTATCGCCCTATTTATTATCAAGCGCAAAAAAGTCTAATAGTTTATGAAGCAATTTTGGTTAAACAGAAGTCTATATCGAAAGATCTCGAAAAATCTCGGATTAACGGCCCTACTTATGACGTCGTGCATCGCCTACGAGCCAGCCCAGTTAATCCCGGAGATAACCCTATCCACTGAAGAAGTTTCATTCGTCGAGGCTAATCATACTGATTTAGTTGTAGATTTCGGAATGGAGACCTCTGCAAACGAAAGCGACTCCTTGCTTAATTTAGAGGTCTTACCGGGGGTTAGAGTGCGCTCTGTAGCTTTGAATGGGCCGGCTGACTCCGCTGGAATTCAGGCAGGGGACGTAATCCTCTTTATCAATAATTTACCCACAAATGAGCCGGATGCCGTCTTGGCAATTCAAACTCAAACCCAGCTTGAATCCTATATTTTTCAAATTCAGCGGAATACCACAGTGTTCGAGGTAACCCTATACGGGAGGACGATAACAGCAGCTCAAGAAGCCCGGGAGCTATATCGGCTCGACCCGATTGCAACAAGGGCAAGTTACCGCACTGAGCTTGCGACCATTAGGCAGCAGGAGCAAGTGGCAGCCGCGAGGATCATAGAAATATTTCCCAATAGTCCACTTGGAGCGGCGGGCTTAAAAGCTAATGATAGAATCTTAGCAGTTGACGGTGAATTTATAAATTCAGCCCAAGATTTTATCTCAAAAGTAAACCAAGAATTCGAACTCGGAGATACACTAGAGATTACTGCGCATGTTGACGGGAAAATTGAAAAACGAAGTCTTAAACTATGGAGCCCACGAAGGAGAATTAGTCGCATAAGTATGAGGCCATTTTTCCATTTTGATTCGTCATTAAGCCCTCCAAGTAAAAATTTTTCTATATTGGACCTGTGGCTTTTTGCCGTCTATAGTTACTCAAAGATAGAAAATGAAAACTCCCATGATATTCTCGGGATATTTAACATTACCAGCGACTACGGTGAACTCACCGAAGTACAGGACTAACCAGCACATTCAGCGGCGTAAACATGATTCGCTCTCAATTAATTCTTTCAACTTGCCTTTTGCTACTCAGCCAAGTGTCCGCGATATGCGCTCAAGAAAATTACGTATCACATGAACTTCTCCGAGAGAACAACTGGGGCACTTTAAGCGCCGAGGATATGAACGGGGACGGAAAGAAAGACCTCATATATTCTCACCATGATGCTGCGATTGGGAGAGAACTTAGAATCCATCATCAGCAAGACGATGGAACATTCTCCGCAAACCCTCAACGCATTGAAATTAAGACTGAAATTATTGGTGTAGGTTTCGCGGATCTCAGAAAAGACCCGGGCAAAGAAATAATCCTTCTTGCTAGCGCCGGCGCCTTTAGCCTTTCAACAGCAATCGACGGTTACGCCGGCAATGTTGAACAGTTGGTCCAATGGGACTTAGTCGCTGCCATTCCAGACAGAGAAGATCTCCAGTTCTTGAATGATATTGAAGACATTAACAATGATGGATATGTCGATTTGATTCTACCTGGAAAGGAAAGCTATGGAATATTTTTCGGTGACGAAAACGGAAGTTTCAAACTTAATTCAGCAATAACAACGTTTGATGAGAATCTTGTGTTGGCACAACGAAATAATCGGCAGGCCGATTTTGATGCCAGAATAGGCATAAACTCGAAAGACGGCATTAGGGTCGAGCTAAAAGTCGAACGACCAACTCCATTTGAGGACTTCGTTGAAAGCTGGAAACCTAAATCATCCGACTCTCGGGCCCTGTTACGGAACGAAGCCTGGATGCCTTCGCTTCTACTAGCGGAACTTAGTGGGGACAAGCTGAAAGATTTAATCTACCTCAACGTGAATGATGAAGGTGAAGGACAAATCAATATCCATTACCAAAGTGAGACGGGGTTTAACTCAGTTCCAGATTGGCAAGCGGCGATAGATACAAGAGGCACTATTAAACTGGCGGATATCAACGGTGATGGTATTCAGGATATTTATCGTCTAATTGGAGACGGTAACGAGTGGGATGCCCGATTTTATGTAAATGACGATGGACGGTTTGAGCTATCTCAACCCTCGCAAATTATGCGATTCTCTGGGTATGACGTCCGGCTAAATTTTGTCAAACTCAAATCCGAAGGTGAACTTGTTCTTAATGTAAGCTACTACTCTATACCAGTCGTTGATGCGATTCGTAATGCAAGCATTAAACGCACACAACTTATATATCCATTTAGTTTTGTTGAATCGGGGCCCTTTTATGAGCGGCGCCCAAGCACCCTCTTTGAGGAAACTTTTTCAGCCACCAACGTCCGCGGGCTTTCAGAGCAAATGTCTCTGCAATATGACGTGGATGGGGACGGCAGCAAAGACGCTCTATACGTTACTGAAAAAGGGACTTTGGCAGCAAAAAGAATCGATAGCTCGTTTCAATTTAGCGATGATCCTTTTTGGGAATACACCTCTCCTCGTACCGTTTTCGAGTTTGAAGTGCTTCCGCTAAATTCTGACGACAAACCTGATCTTATTCTTCGACACGGCACGACTACCACGCTGCTGGTTGCTTCGCCATGAAGCCCCACATCTTCATGTTTTTTAGCTGCATAATGCCCGCAGTAGCAGTAGCACAGCAGCTGAGCTTTAAAGAACAATCATTCACATTTCCAGCATCCACCGAACAATTGGTCATCGCAAAAGTGAATGGTGATAACCTGAATGACATCATCACCGTAATAGATGATCGCCTTAGGATTTATTTTCAGCGCGAGGATGGCTTTGACTTTCTTGACGGTTTTGATGAGATAGTTTTTGAAAATGAATCAGTGGGCTGGGAGCTAAGCACAGGTTATCGTGATGATGGAAAAGCCTCCATTCTTGCTTTGGTTAATGGAACTGATGTTTTTTCCTGGCAGGCCATTGATGAAACCATTCAACAACCAGAATTAGTTAAGGGCGGTTTAACAGGGTTTCTAAGCAAGGGTATCAATCGAACTTTCTTTTCGCGGGATATCAATGGAGACGGTCGCGAGGATCTCATAATACCTGGGGCGGGTAATTTAACATTGCATATTGCCAATGATGGAGAGGGCTTCAATTCAGCTGTGTCTGTAAAAACAAACAACCGAATTAGAACCTCGTTACAAACGAATGACCTCGAAAGACAAGTAGGACAAGGAGTCCGAATCCCTCTAATGGAGGTTAGAGATTTAAACAACGATGGCGCAAACGACTTAATCTCACGCACTGAAGAAAAGCTAGATGTCTTTATCGCAGACGCGCTAAACTCTCAGCCCTTCGCATCATCCCCCACTTACTCGATAGACATAACTGAAATTGAAGAACGGCTTGGCGAGTTTGATATCGATAATTTAGATTTTTCCAATCTCACCGGTGTGCTTGCTTTGACTCATGAGGAATTGCTGGACGATGTCGACGGCGATCACATAGATGACTTACTATTAAGGGAAGGGGGTAAGGTATCACTTTTTAGAGGTACTTCCGCCGGCATGAACTTAGAGGAGCCTCTTCAAGTACTTAGATCT
>ERZ802830.226-NODE-226-length-55377-cov-9.1189_pt1 | contig 55377 bp, 53 predicted proteins | sample MGYA00345654_ERZ802830 | MGnify/ENA primary metagenome ERZ802830 (study PRJEB30503, sample SAMEA104212375) | marine metagenome | biome: Westerlies Biome; feature: [SRF] surface water layer (ENVO:00010504) within the epipelagic zone...; material: water...
TGCTGAACGCATTGAAGCAGTGGCTGATAATGTTGAAGCTGAAATCCAAAAAGGGAATAGAGTGACTGTAGTGTTATCAGCTATGGGTAAGAGTACTGATGACCTTATTGATTTGGCTAAGCAAATTAATCCAGATCCTGATCTAAGAGAATATGATGCTTTAGTATCTACTGGTGAACAAATTTCTGTAGCTTTGTTAGCTATGGCTCTCCTTAAAAGAGGAATCAAAGGTAAATCTTATACTGCTTATCAGTTAGGTATAAAAACTAACTCGAGCCACAGCAGAGCAAGAATACTGGATGTGGAAGTAAGTAAAATTACTTCAGAATTAAATAATGGAGTGGTTCCTGTCATAACTGGTTTTCAAGGAATGAATGATTCAGGTGATATCACCACCCTTGGAAGAGGAGGTTCAGATACTACAGGAGTGGCTCTTGCGGTCGCTTTGAAAGCAGATGAATGTCAAATTTATACTGATGTGGATGGCGTTTTTACAACTGATCCAAGGGTATGTGATAAAGCAAGACTTTTAAAGGAAGTGAGCTTTGAAGAAATGTTAGAATTATCTAGCTCAGGAGCAAAAGTTCTTCAGTTGAGAGCTGTTGAATATGCCAGTAAATTTAATTTACCACTTCGTGTTTTGTCCAGTTTTAAGGAAGGAGAAGGAACACTAGTTCAAGAGGAGAAAAATATTATGGAACGACCAATTGTTTCTGGAATAAGCAGCATAGACACAGAAGCTAAGCTGACCATTCGAGGTGTGCCTGACGTACCTGGGGTAGCAGCTAAAATATTGAGTCCTATAAGTGATGCAGGAATCGAAGTAGACGTCATAGTGCAAAATATTGGCGCTGATAATAATACTGATTTTACTTTTACAGTTGATAAGAGTGATGCCAAGGCAGCTGAAGAGATTCTTCAAAAAACATCTCAAAACCTGGGAGGAGGTTCAATAGAACTTGATGATGATATTGCAAAAATTAGTATAGTAGGAAGAGGGATGAGAGCCCATGCAGGTGTGGCTAGCAAGATGTTCCAAGCCTTAGCAAAAAGTGAAATAAATATCTCGATGATTACAACTTCTGAAATTAAGATTTCTGTAGTAATAAAAAAATCTGAAATGACTACAGCAGTTACAGCTCTTCATGATGCGTTTGATTTGGATAAGGAACTGGATGCTTAATGGATGCAATTATTGCATCATTTGGGCTAGAACAAGGACTAATTAAGGGTTTTGTATTTGGGCTGGTTCATGTAGGTATCTTGATTATAGGTTATTACTCTGGTTGGAGTATCAATCGGTTACTAAAGAAAACTTCAAATGGACATATAGCCGGAATAATAGGGGCTGTAATAGCTCATATCTTAGCTGATTTAATTGCATCACTTCTCGATCCAACCATGAGGTCTGCGGCCTTAGGAATTATGTTAGGTGGGATAGTACCGCTTCTATTTATACCAATTTTAGAAAAATACGTTACTAAAAGTGATGCCCATATAATGGTTGGTGATCACGAAGATATTGAAAAAGATTTAACATCCCATCGCTCTAAGTAAACAAATATTATTTTTAATTATTAATTCTATTTTATTTGTTGCATTTGAGAATCATTCTCATCTATAATGCTCCCGAAATCGAAGTAAGAATCATTCTCGTTCTCATTAAGAGTGATTTTTATAACTAATTTAAACTTTGCGGGAATTAAAAAATGGTTCAAATAATAAGATCTCTTTATAAAACAGTAATCATCTCTTCATTAGCTTTTACGGCTAATCTATATTCTGATGAATCAGTAGAAGAAATAGTTGTTAAAGGGAAGGTGCTTTATTCAGATCAAGTTCAATCACTCAAAACACCAACCGCAATTATCGATGTACCTCAAAGTTTATCCGTTGTTACTGATGAAGATATTCGTGTGCAAGGTATGAGAGAGCTGGGGGATATAGTTCGCTACACTCCAGGTGTGAATACATCACAAGGAGAAGGTCATAGGGACTCTGTAGTTTTTAGAGGAGTAAGATCTACTGCTGACTTTTATCAAGATGGTACTAGAGATGATGTTCAGTACTACCGTTCTCTTTACAATGTAGAGCAAGTTGAAGTCCTTAGAGGACCTAATGCTCTTCTTTTTGGTAGAGGAGGAACTGGAGGAATAATCAATCGTGTTACTAAGAAAGCTCAGATTGGAGAACAATTTGGATCATTTGATATAGGTGCTGATGACTTCGGTGCTTTTGACTTCGCTGCTGACTACAACACTTCAATGGGTGATAACACAGCTATACGTATCAACATTCATAGCGATACTTTAGAAAACCATCGTGACGCTTATGATGGAGATAGAATTGGTTTTAATCCTACAGTTAAAATTCAAATGAGTGACAGAACGACTTTAGATCTTTCTTACGAGTATGTAGACCATGAGAGATTTATAGATAGAGGTATACCTACTTTAAATGGTAAGCCGTATGAGCCACTAAAAAATATAGTGTTTGGAACTGCTGATGTTAATTATCAAACTGCAGAGGCAGATATCTTTAGAGGTATTTTAACCACTGACTTTTCTGAAACTTCAAAAGCGATATTCTCTGTAACTTCCAGTGAATTTGAAAAGCTATATCAAAACCTATATGCACAAAGATACGACGCAGCTGATAATGTTGCTGGTACAGTAAGAGTTGACGGCTACAGAGATCCTACAGAACGTGAAAATTTAATCGTTTCTGGAAATTTTGTGAATGAACTACAAATTGGAGGAGCAACACATACTCTTTTAGTAGGTGCAGAAATCATAGATACAGATAATAAGAATGAAAGATATGACTCGTATTTCTCTACAACAGGAACAGATCGAGAGGTTTTCAACCTTCCTGCAAACATGAGAGGTACTCTTGATATATCATCAAATGCTGCAGGAGTTGCTACAGTTTTAGATTTCACAAGCGATTTAAACAGAAGAACAACCTCAGAAGTTGAGGTTACTTCTTTTTATATTCAAGACCAGATAGAAGTTTCTGATAACCTTATGCTTCTTTTAGGTGGTCGTCTGGATCAGTTTGATATAACCGTTGCCGATGTAAAGGGTGGTACTTCACAATCTAGGGAAGATGATGAGTTTTCTCCAAGAGCAGGAATTGTCTATAAACCAGCCGACAATGTTTCTTACTACGTAAGCTACAGCGAAAGCTTCTTACCAAGATCTGGTGAGCAATATAAGAGTTTAAGTTCAAGTTCTGCAGGCCTTGATCCTGATGTATATGAAAGTACAGAAATTGGAGTTAACTACGATATAACACCAAGCGTAAGTCTTAGGGCTAGTTATTTTGATAGTGAGGCTACGAGAGCTGCAAAAGATGATTCTGGTGAAGAATATGAAGTTCAAGGGCTTGCAGTAGATGGTTATGAACTTGAAGTTAAAGGACAAGTGAGCGATCAACTATATGTTGCTTTTGGTTTAAGTAAAATGGATGGTGAGACCAGCGATGCTGGCGGAGAGCCAAGAGAAATTCCTGACATGACAATGTCTTTATGGACTACTTATCAAGTAAACGATAAATTTGGATATGGTCTTGGAGTTACTAGACAAGGTGAATCTAATATTAGTAATAATAAGCCTGGATTAGTACTTCCAGATTACACTAGAATTGATTTCGCAGCTTTCTATGACGTCTCTGATGATTTGACCATTAGATTAAATGTTGAGAATCTTACAGATGAAACTTATTTTCCTCATTCACACAGCACGCATCAAGCGTCTGTGGGTGAAGAAGTAAATGCGAGGTTATCTATAACCAGTAGGTTCTAAACCAGTCGGAATCAGTTACAGACTTTAAATTTTAACTGGTTAATCACACCCTCCCCAAAGGTTGATTAAGAAAGGGATCTTGAAACCTTCAAGGTCCCTTTTACTTTTTAGAAGAACTTATTAGAAAGTCTACCCACTGTTCGTTGGTATTAATGCACGGAATGTAGTTAAAAGATTCTCCTCCGGCATCAATAAAAGTTTCCCTTCCTCGTATATTCATTTCTTCCAAAGTTTCTAGGTTATCAATTACAAATGAGGGGCAGGCAACATCGAGTTTCTTGACACCTTTCTTAACAAGTAACTCTAACTCTTTATCAGTGAACGGTTCAATCCATCCAGGCCCTATCCTTGATTGAAAAGAAACACTCCATTCAGAACTTTCTAAATTTAAGTAGTTAGCACAGAGTTTTGATGTTTCGTAAACTTGAGCTTTATAGCAATAAGGTCTTGCGTCGGAATCTATATCGCAGCAATTTTCTACTTTTAAGCAGTGATTTTTGGTTGGATCTGTTTTTAATAGGTGTCTGTTCGGAATTCCATGGTAACTAAACAAAAGAAAATCACTATCTTCACTCCTATTATCACTGATCGTTTGGCTTAAACTACTAATGTAACCTTGTTCATTAAAAAATGAGTCAATGAAAGTTACATCAATATTTAGATCTAAAACTTTAGCAACTCTTAGTACTTCATTCTGAGTTGTTAATGTTGTTGACATTGCATAATGCGGATAGAGGGGTACTACAAAAATCTCCGAGCAGCCTTTTTCTTTTAGATTCAAGATACCAGTTTCTATAGAGGGGTATTGATATCTCATTGCCACTTCTACAGGTATGTTTGACTTACTGTTTATTTTATCTCCTAATTCAATTGTACTATTTATTAAGGGAGATCCTTTATCAGTCCAAATTTCAGAATAGGCTTCTCTCGTATTTTTGTATCTAGAGGGAACGATTATCCAGTTAACTAATATTTGCTGTAAGAATTTAGGATAATCAATAACTAGATCATCAGATAGGAATTCTTTTAAATACTCTTTCACAGAATCAAGCTCTAGGTCTTTAGGAGAGCCCAAATTAATAAGAAGAATACCTTTCATAGGGTAATTATAAGTTATCTTGGAAGTAGAAGAGTTTAATTTATGACCAAGTTATGTAGTAAAATTATCTTTTATACTTATAAAAAATTTGGAAACAATTAAATCAATTCAAACTCGAAACTCAATTCCTTTTCTTGAGGAGCCTGCTCCAACGGAAGAAGAAATGAAAGAGGTTTATAGAGCGGCCTTAAGGGCCCCCGATCATGCATGGTTAAGACCCTGGAAATATATAGAAGTAACAGGTGAGGGCAGACAGAAATTAGCGGATTCTTTTCTTGATGCGGCTTATTTATCGGATGAAGATGTAACTGAAGAATACAAAGCAAAGCTTCTTAATGCACCATTCAGGGCACCGATGATTATCATTCTAGTGGCCGACATAAAAGAGCATCCCAAAGTACCGAAAGTTGAGCAACTATTATCTTTAGGGGCATCTGCTCAAAATATCCTTTTATCTATAACCTCATTAGGTTACGGAGCTGTTTGGAGAACAGGTAAAATGGCTTTTAATCCTCAAATTGTGGAGTCACTGGGGCTACCAAAGACCAACGAGATAATAGGTTACTTATACATCGGCACACCTTCCAGAAAAGAAAAAGCAATCCCAGAGTTAAATATAGATGATTATTTATCAAAATTAACTTGATTTGTAATGCGTAGTTCAGCAGAACATATCTTTCTGTATTTACTCCATAAGATATTCATTATATAATTTCAGTTTATAGACAATCATAAGTTATATTTATATTAAAACTCTTTTAACCACCTTTCCGGGTTTTTTATCGGACAAGTTCGCCTTTTCTATGACTCTTTTCTTTAGATTCATAGCGGATACCTTTTTTGTGAATAGATACGGTCATAGGGCCGTTGTGCTGGAGACTGTTGCAGGAGTTCCAGGTATGGTCGCTGGCGTTTTAATGCATTTTAAAAGCTTAAGAAGCATGAAAACAGGTTACGGTGAAAACATCAGAGAGATGCTAGCTGAGGCAGAAAATGAAAGGATGCACCTCATGTTTTTTATTGAGATAGCTAAACCTAATTGGATGGAAAGGTTATTGGTTTTATTTGCTCAGGCAATCTTTGGCTTATTCTACTTATTTATGTATATCTTTTTTACTAGAACTGCTCACAGAATGATAGGTTACTTTGAAGATGAGGCAGTAAAAAGTTATACAGAATATTTAAAAAAGGTTGAAAGAGGGGATTTAGAAAATTTTCAAGCACCTTTGCTCGCTATTAAATACTACAACTTAGATCGCAATGCACAACTCTCAGATCTAATAAAAGCTGTCAGAAGAGATGAGCAAAAACACAGTGAAGTTAATCATTCTTTTGCAGATAGATATTCTACTTAAATCATTTACCTTTCTTCTTCTAATGTATTCCATTTAGACTTAAACTAAAGTCTCACGGATATTAAATCTTTATCACAAGTAACAAAATGGAACAGACATTTGATTATATTGTTATAGGAGCAGGAAGCGCCGGCTGTGTTATGGCTAATAGGCTTTCAGAGAATGGTAGAGATACAGTTTTAAGTATTGAAGCTGGAGGAAAAGATAGGAACTTCTTCATCCATATGCCCTCTGGTTATTCCCAAATTGTTCCAACGAAAAGTAACCTTAATTATGGTTTTGAGACTCAACCTGAGTCGACTACAAACAATCGTTCACTTTACTGGCCAAGAGGAAAGGTTTGGGGTGGCTCGTCTTCTATCAACGCAATGGTATACATTCGAGGTCATGCATATGACTATGATTTATGGAGACAGTTAGGTAATTCAGGATGGTCTTACGAGGATGTTTTGCCTTATTTTAAGAAAGCTGAGAGTTTTCAGGGAGATGGAGACGAAGACTATCACGGATTTGATGGGCCCTTAAGTGTAAAGAAATCTTCAAGAACTGATGATCCTCTATTGGATGTTTTTTTAGAAGCAGGCGCTCAGGCGGGTTTCCCTCTAACCGATGATTTTAATGGAAAAGAACAAGAGGGTTTTTCTAGATATGAACACACAATGAAAGATACAAGTTTTGGTCCAAGAAGGTGGAGTTCTGCTCGAGCCTATCTTCACCCGGCCTTAAAGAGACAAAATCTTTACACAGAGACTAATGTTCAGGTTAATAAAATACTATTTGAAGGAAAAAAAGCCATTGGAGTTGAGTATTCCAAAGATGGTCAGATTCAAATTTTTAAATGTAATAAAGAAATTATTATCTCTGCTGGCGCGATTAATAGTCCCCAAATTCTTATGAATAGTGGTATTGGAGATGCACAAGAACTGAGTAGTCACGGCATAGATGTTATTCATGAATTGAAGGGAGTTGGCAAAAATCTCCAAGATCATTATGGAGTTCTAAATTCTTTCTATTCCACTCAGCCAATAACTCTACATAGATCAGCAGGACTTCTAAAAACTGGAATAGCCGGAATTAGATACTTATTACTTGGAAATGGAGATGCAGCCTATCCTCCAACAAGTGCTGGTGCTTTTTTTAAATCTAGTCCTGATAAGGATATTCCTGATACTCAGCTGCATTTCACAGCCATACAAACTCCAGATTTACATGGAAGGCTAGGAATTGATGACAAACATGGATTTACTGCTGTTATTTATATTTGTAGACCTCAAAGCAGGGGCCACATAACATTAAAGAGTTCTGATCCTAGTGAAGCTCCACTTATGTACCCAAATTATCTATCAGAGGAGCAAGATATGATTGATACAAGAAATGCTCTGCGTGAAACTAGGAGAGTTTTTCATCAAAAGGCTTTCGACCCCTTTAGAGGAGAGCAAACTAAACCTGGTGCAGAAGTAGATGTGGATGATGATGATCAGTTGGATGAATGGATCAGAGAGACAGGAGAGACTTTGTATCATCCTGTTGGAACTTGCAAGATGGGGGAAGATGACATGGCGGTTGTGAATGGCAATTTGCAAGTCCATGGCATTCAAGGATTAAGAGTTGTAGACGCTTCTATCATGCCTACTTTGATTGGTGGCAACACAAACGCACCTACTATAATGATTGCTGAGAAGGCGGCAGATACCATTAGACAATCATAAACATAACCTTAGAATAGACGATCCCGGAGAGGTGGCTGAGTGGTTGAAAGCGCTCCCCTGCTAAGGGAGTATAGGGTAATCCCCTATCGAGGGTTCGAATCCCTCCCTCTCCGCCAGACGTAACTACTCAATACATGGAGGTTTTATGAGTATTCAATCACAGTCCAACCCAATAACAATTTCGCATCTTAATGACATGAAGACTAGAGGTGAAAAAATTGTTTGCCTTACCGCTTATGATGCAACTTTTTCAGCCATTGAGAGTTTAAATGGAGTAGAGGTAATTTTAGTTGGAGATTCTTTAGGAATGATTTTGCAAGGTCACGATAGTACCTTACCTGTAACTATGGAAGATATTATTTATCATTTAGCAAATGTAAAACGCACCAATAGAGGCTCATTAATTATGGCAGATATGCCATTTATGAGTTATGCCTCGGAAGAGCAAACACTTGAAAATGCTGCCTCACTTATGCGAGCCGGTGCAAATTGTGTAAAGTTAGAAGGTACTGCATGGATAGGCAAATCAACAGAACTTCTAGCAGAAAGGGGTATTCCTGTTTGTGCGCATATGGGTTTAACTCCCCAATCTGTCAATAGAATAGGCGGTTACATAGTGCAAGGCAGAGACCCTAATAAAGCAGAGGAATTAATTCAAGAGGCAAAGTTACTAGAAAATTCAGGAGCTAGTATCCTTTTACTTGAATGTGTCCCAAGAGAATTGGCAAAAACTATCTGTGAATCTGTAGAAATACCTGTGATAGGAATTGGAGCCGGTCCTGATGTAGATGGTCAAATAATGGTAATTTATGATTTGATTGGAATAACTCAAATGGAAAAAGCTCCTAAGTTCGTTAAAAATTTCCTTTTAGAAAATAACTCTATAGAAAGCGCCATAGATGGATATGTAAAAGCTGTTAAAGAAAAAACATTTCCAAGTGCTGAGCATAGCTTTGAGTAATGATTTTAATTTCTGATCAAAAAGACCTTACAAATTTTTTAAATGAGAAACCTTTCAAGTCAACTAAATTAACATTAGTTCCGACTATGGGTAACCTACACGAAGGTCATCTCAAGCTTGTTGAACAGGCTGGTAGTGTTTCTAATTTTGTTTGCGTTTCAATTTTTGTGAATCCTCTACAGTTTGGTCCTGAAGAGGATTTTAGCTCTTATCCTAGAACCTTGAGTGAAGATCTTTCAAAGTTAGAAAAGACTAACTGCTCTCTTGTATTTGCTCCAAAGGTTGACGATATGACTTTTGGGATTAAACAACAGAAAGCAGACCCTTTTCTTAGTTCTATCATGTGTGGAAAGACAAGGCACAATCATTTTGATGGTGTTGTAACTGTTGTTAATAGGTTATTTGAGTTATTTCAACCAAAGATAACTTTCTTTGGAGAAAAGGATTATCAGCAACTTATGATAATAAAGGAGTTTGTAGAAAGGAAAAAATTGAAAATTGCTGTTGAAGGAGTAGCTACGGAAAGAGAATTGTCTGGGTTAGCAAAAAGCAGCAGAAATAGTTATTTAAGTGGAGAAGAAAAAAAGAAGGCTGCTTTAATTCATAAAACCTTGATTAATTTAAAGCAATTGTTACTGGATTTTAATGGAATAGATTCTGTGATTCAGCAAGCTAAAGAATCTTTAGAAAAGAATGATTTTAATGTTGAGTATCTAGAGGCAAGAGATCGTTATACATTAAAAGAGTCCTCAGATCCAAATAATATCATTCTCCTGTGTGCAGCTACTCTAAATAAAGTCAGATTGATAGATAATTTAAAATTATAGAGGAGCTTATAGATTGTTTATGACAGTATAATATTGGTCGTTGCTAAGACGCATTATTAATATACTATTAGATGATGATTACAAATTCAGTACTAGTCTTCTTAGTTTTACTTATTCTATATATAGTTTATCTAGGAATAAAAATCGTTCCTCAATCCAAAGTGTTTGTTATAGAAAGGTTTGGAAAATTTACAAAATCTTTGGAATCTGGATTATCTTTAATTGTTCCTTTTGTTGATAGGGTTGCCTTTAAGGTAGATATTCTTGAAAGGCAATTGCCAGCTTTTAAAATATCTGTAATTACAGAAGATAATGTTGAGGTTGGCTTAGAATCAACGGTTTTCTTTAGAGTGCTCGATGCAGCTAAGTCTGTTTACAGAATAAGAGATGTTAATGCTGCTATTCAGAATACCGCTATTTCTGTTATTAGATCTGCCGCAGGTAAATTAGAGCTCGATGACCTTCAGTCGAGTAGAGAGTCTATGAACCAAGAGATAGCTGAACGTTTAACTCAAGCAGCTGAAGTTTGGGGTGTTGAAGTTACCAGAACTGAAATATTGGATGTTCTGGTTGATGAGCAAACTAAAGACTCACAAAGACAACAGTTAAATGCTGAACGTGAAAGAAGGGCTGCAATTGCTATAGCGGAAGGCGATAAAAAGAGTGTAGAGTTAAATGCCGAAGCAGAATTATATCAGGCTGAAAAGCAGGCCGAAGCAGTCAAGGTAACTGCTGACGCAGAAGCTTATGCTGTAAAAATTAAAGCGGAAGCAGATGCTGAACAGACTAGATTGGTATCGAGCGCGATAAATGAAGATGGTCAATCAGCGATTGATTTCGAAATTATGAAGAGACAAGTGGATGGAATTACTCAACTTGCTTCGTCAAATCAAACAAAAACTCTTATCGTACCTTCTGATGTAACCAAAGCACTTGGGACCCTGGAGGTGTTAATGGATAATATCAAGAAAGATGCTAATTGAATTCATTCTCTTTAATGGTAATGCCTGGCTAATTATTGGCATCGTGCTTTGTATCCTCGAGTTATCCAGTGGCAATCTAGTATTCTTTTTACCAATGGGTGTATCTGGTATTTTAATTGGTTTGATATTGAAACTTCAAGAGTCTGAAAACTTACCAATTCTTCTCTCCGATTGGGCTTGGACGGCAACGATTTGGGCTATTCTAGCTTTGGGATTGTCTTTAATTCTAAATAGATTTATGAGGTTGAAAGATAAATCTGAAGATATAAATAAGTATTAGAATCAACTTAAAGCTCACATCGTAATTCATATACTTTTTATACCCTTCGGTCATAAAGTTTGTGCATAATTGTTTGGAATGAAAACAGATAAGGAAAGATTTCTAAAGATCACAGAAATTTTATCCCCTGAAGGAGCTCTAATTGATTTCAGCAGACTTGAAGGGGGAGTGTCTTGTGATGTTGTTCTTTTAAAGGTAAGAGAAGGAACAAAAATAAAAAAATTTGTAGTTAGAACGGAAGGACTACCTATGTCTGAGAATACTGTTGAGACTCAATTTTACCTATTAAAATCAATCTCAAATAAACAAGTACCCACTGCAGAGGCTTTTTATTTTGATAATAGTTGCGAAATTTTAGATAAGCCATTTATGGTCATGTCTTTCCTTGAAGGGCAGATCTTCGAACCCAAAGAAGGGGAATTCTCTTTTTTAGAAATTATGGCTAAACAGCTTATTTATATACATCAGACCGACATTACCTATCTTCCAGAATTACCTGTAAGGATTGATCCATTAGATGAATTAATCTCTTATTTACCTAAGGAATCCCGATGGGATGAACTGAATTCTTTCATAAAGGGTTTAAATAAAGAAAAATTCGAAGGAGAGAAGGTCTTTCTTCATGGCGATTTCTGGTTAGGAAACTTACTGTGGAAAGATTCTTTAATTGTTGGAGTCTTAGATTGGGAATATGCTGCTATAGGAGATCCTTTATCTGATCTCGCTGTTGCATGCCTAGAGGTAAGATACGAAGCCGGAATAGAGGGTGTAGATATTTTTAAATATACTTATAGTAATTTTCTGGATATAGATGAATATCGACTTTCTCTTTGGTTAATTTTTGTTGCCTCATCTACACTTCATTTTATTGATGAATGGAAACTTCCTAATAAAAGAAAGAAAAAAATGATAAAAGAAGCAACTTCAACCATAGAAGAGGAATTCAATAAAATAAAAAACTACGTTTAAGTTTAATTTCGCTCATTGTTTATTAGTAGAAGGAAATGGTATTCTAATAAAAAAATGGGGACTTTCTTATGAAGAAATATTTCTTTATCTGTGCTTTTTCTTTCTTTGGTTTGTCATTATTCTCAGCACCTATTTGTTCTATAAATCAAGAATTGAATAGTGAGACAGTAGGTAAATTAAGCCAGGTTAGAAATCAAACAATTAATACTTGCTTAAAATGCACGTCTGACTCTTGTAAGTTGAAGGCATGGCCTAAGGACAAGAAAGGTGATGAGACAGTATGTAAAATTTTATACTGCACACCTAGTTATGTATCAAAGTTTTTCAAGAAGCCTGATAATGTCCAATCTGGAAAAACAAGAATTAATTTTACTTATTCAATAAACACTAAGGGAAAAATTAAAGATATCAATGTAATTTCATCTAAAGGGGTTATGAATAAAAGAGAATCTTATAAATACCTTCAAAGTTTTACAGCTAAAACTAATTTTGAACCACTCAAAGTTGAAGGAAAATTAACAAAAATAACCTCTCTTCAAGGAGAACATGTAGCTTATACAGGTGAATACGAAGATGTAGATAAGACTATGTCAGTAAATCAGGGAATTTGGAGAAACTAGAAACATTAGATGCTAGAGAAATCTCATATTGTTCTAGGTGTAGAGCAAGAAATTGTAGACACGGACTGCGAGGAGGCTCTTGATGTCCTTATTGAATCGATCAATAAAGAAGGAAACCTAACTTATTTTGGTGAATTGGCTGCACAATATCAGATTAGGCAACATTTAAATAACCGCTCTTTAATACAAAAAACTTACAAAACACTGGACTCACAGAAAGTCTCTAAACCAATAATAGTTATTGGCTTGCCTAGATCTGGAACCACATTCTTATTTAATTTATTGAGTAAAGATGAGTCTAATCGCAGTCCTTTGTTCTGGGAAATGATGAAACCACTCCCTTTAGTTAAAAAAGACTCTATTTCTGAATTAAGCCGTGTGATCCGATCCGATGCAATTTTATTTTTTAAAGAAAGATTTATTCCAAAATTAGATGACCTTCATAGAATTAGATCAAAGAGTCCTGAAGAATGTTTACTTATAAAAGTATTTGCTTTGCAAAGTATTCTTTATTTCTATATGGCCAATACTCCAAGCTATTTAGACTACCTTTCTAAGTCTAACTCTAGAGTAAGTTATAAATGGCACCATAAGTTTCTTAGGGTGCTTGAAGAGACACATAAACCTGAGAGATGGTTACTTAAAGACCCTAGTCATCTTGGAAATTTAGAGGAAATATTAAGTTTTTATCCGGATGCCTGTTTTATTCATATTTGTCGTGATCCTGCAGAAACCTTACCTTCTATATGCAGTCTAACTTCTCAAGTAAGAAAAGGTTTTACTGATTCTGTTGATTTAAAAGATCTAGGTACGAGATCTTTAGAATTTTGGTCTAGCTCTAACTCTAAAAATGAAGCCCAAAAACAAAAAATTCCATCTGAGAGTTATATGCAAATTCAATATACAGATTTAGTAAACGATCCCATTAATTTAATTCAAGATATTTATACAAAATTTCAATTCCCACTAAACGAAATAACTTTAGAAAAAATGAATAATTACGTTGAAGAGGGATCAAAAGAAGCAAAAGCAAAGCATGATTATTCTTTAGAAGATTATGGACTTGATCTACAGGATGTTCATAATAAGCTCAATTTTTCTTAATAACCTTCTTAAATATGAAAATTTTAGTTATGGGCTTACCAGGTAGTGGCAAAACTTACTTATCAGAAAGACTACAGCCCTTGTTGGAATCGGCTTGGTTTAATGCCGATAAAGTGAGAACTATGGCTGGAGACTGGGACTTTAGTGAAGAAGGTAGACTTAGACAAAGCTTGAGAATGAAATCCATTGCAGATTTTGAATCCTTACATAACAGGACTGTTATATGCGACTTTGTATGTCCTACAAAAGAGACCCGAGAAATTTTTGATGCCGACATTACTGTTTGGCTTGATACGATTGAGGAAGGTCGCTTTGAAGATACAAATGCTTTATTTGAACCTCCTGAAAAAGTAGATTTTCATATTACAGAGTGGAATGATCACAACCATATTGATGTGGCAAAAAGGATAAAAGAAAATGTTTGATTGGAAAAAACCCACAGTTCAAATGTTAGGTAGATGGCAACCCTGGCATGATGGACATCAAGAGCTCTTTAAAAGGGCTATTCAAAAAACTGGACAAGTTATCATTCAAGTTAGGGATGTTCATGGAGCATCAGGTGGTGAAGGCCAAGACGATAACCCCTTTGATTGGGATCAAGTGTGTATGAATATTGCCGATGGATTAATAAAAGATGGTTTCGAAAGAGGGGTACATTATGAAATCATGATGGTTCCTAATGTCGTAAATATTACCTACGGAAGAGGTGTAGGATATGTCTTTGAAGAAGAGGTATTTGATAACTCAGTGACCGAGATAAGTGCCACTAAAATAAGGAAAAAGATGCGAGAAGAAGGAGACTTGAAATAGATTATGAAGATTTGCTTAAGCGAGTTTACATATGAGGCATTTAAAGACTTGCTCAGTGAGAATTTTAAGAATGATGAATTTATTCTCATTGATTCAGAGGCAAATATAATAAGCGGTGAAGGTAAGCCTGATGCAGCTTTAGTTTCCTATGAACTTATGTTCAAAGCTTTGAAATCAGAAGATTTCTTTGAAAAATATTTATCTCTAATTGAAGGATGTTCATATGTTCAGGGCTCGTGGGCAGGAATTGAGACCCCGCAAGCTCAAGCATTGATTGACCATGCTGAAGTCTTTTCACATGGGGGAGGATTACATGCAATTCCAATTGCTACATATATATTTGCTCAGATATTAAGGTCAATAAAGTCAATTGATGCGCATATTGCTCTTCAAAAAGAAAAGAATTGGAAGCAAATGATGTCTGTTGGTGAACTCACAGACATGACAATAGGAATAACTGGCTTTGGTGGAATAGGCCAAGAAGTAGCTAGACTAGCTAAGGCATTTCGCATGACAGTTTATGCTACAAAGAGATCGCCTGTCTTATCAGATAACCTTGACCAACTTTTCAAGCCTAGTGAATTAGATGAAATGCTTCCCTTGTGTGATTTCGTTGTTAATTGCCTACCTTCTAGTCCAGATACTCAAAAAGTATTTTCTGCAGCACAATTTAATGCAATGAAATCGTCAGCAATGTTTATAAATGTAGGTAGAGGAGAGTCGGTAGATGAAGAAAGTCTAGCAAAAGCTTTATTGGAACAAGATATATTATGTGCTGCTCTGGACACAACAGATCCAGAACCTTTAGACTTAAATTCTCCACTATGGACCCTAGAAAATTGTTTTATAACTCCTCATGACTCTGCTTGGGGTCCTAGGGCTCCATTAAGAGCGGTAGAACTTTTTATAGATAATTACAAACGCCTGCAAGAAGGAAAAAAGTTACTGAATCAAGTATAAAAAAAGGCCGCTTAAGTGCGGCCTTTTTATTTTGAACGGTTTAACTGGTAAAACCTACAACTGCTTTTACTTCTAGGAATTCTTCAAATCCGAATGGACCCCATTCCCTTCCATTTCCTGACTGTTTATAACCGCCAAAAGGGGTTGTGAAGTCAGCACCAGCTCCATTGATAGCAATGCTTCCAGCTCTTATTTTATTTGCTACTTGTTTTGCATGCTCAACATCACCGGAAGAAACATAGCCGTATAGTCCATATTCAGTATCGTTAGCAATTTCAACTGCTTCATCTTCAGTCTTATAAGGAAGAATTGATAATACAGGACCAAAGATTTCTTCTCTTGCAATAGTCATATCATTATTTACATTGGCAAATACTGTAGGTCTAACATAGTACCCGGCATTCAATCCTTCAGGTTTCCCTGGGCCACCAGCAACTAGTTCTGCTCCTTCTTCAATACCCTTTTCAATAAGACCTTGTATTTTATTGAACTGAACATCACTTACAACGGGACCTATACCAGTGTCTTCTGCAAAAGGATCTCCGACTTTTGTAGCTTCTGCTGCTCTCTTTGCAATTTCCTTAGCTTCGTCATGTCGTGCTTCAGGAACTAACATTCGAGTGGGTGCATTACATGATTGGCCGCTATTATTGAAGCAGTGTTTAGCACCTCCAGTTATAGCAGATTCAAAATCAGCATCATCTAGAATGATATTTGCAGATTTACCACCAAGCTCTTGCGCAACTCTTTTGACTGTATCTGCTGCACCTTTAGCAACTGCAATTCCTGCTCTAGTTGATCCGGTAAACGACATCATATCTATACCTGGATGTGAAGACATCGCTTCACCTACAGTAGGACCATCTCCATTAACTAGATTGAATACTCCGGCTGGAACACCAGCTTCATGAAGTATTTCTGCAAAAATCATGGCGTTAAAAGGAGCCATTTCAGTTGGTTTTAAAACCATTGTGCAACCTGCTGCTATTGCAGGTGCCACTTTGCAAGAGATTTGGTTGATAGGCCAATTCCAAGGAGTAATCATTCCTACTACTCCTATTGGTTCTCTTCTAAGTACCGTTTTTCCTCTAGTTTCTTCCCATTCAAAGTTTTGTAAAACTTCAATTGCTTGAGCAAAGTGACCCAGTCCAGTTGCTGCCTGAGCTGCTTTAGAAAGTGACAGAGGGGCACCCATTTCACTGGAAATCGTTTCTGCCATCTCATCATATCTGGTTTGATATACCTCTACTATCTTACCTAGGATAGCCAATCTTTCTTCAACCGTTGTTTGACTGAAACTATCAAAAGCTTTGGAAGCAGCTTTTACAGCGTTATCAACATCTGTTGCACTACCCATAGCTATTTGTCCAAGAACTTCTTCATTAGAAGGGTTCAAAACATCAAACATGTTTTTTCCTTCTGCAGGATCAACCCATTCTCCATTTATGTAAAATTGTTCATAAGTTTTCATTTTTACTCTCCATATTTATGACTCGTAAGTATATATTAGGATTCAACAAAGTTAACCTAAATTTAATAGGATTATCTGTTGACTAAATTAGCTCTTAATTGGCTTTGTATTCTCTCAGCCCATAAAGAAATATACTTTCTTGTTTCTCTTGGGTCTATTATCTCGTGCACTGAAAAAGCTTCAGCCCTTGGAAAGGGATTTTGATTTTTAGCCATTTTTTCTTCTAACTCTTTTCTTTTAGCTTCCGGATCTTTAGCTTCCGCGATTTCCTTTTTAAACGCTACCGCTACTCCTCCTTCCAAGGGAAGGGGGCCTGATTCGGCAGATGGCCAAGCAAGAACATAACCGTCCGGTCCATAATGAGCAGCAGCAGCTACTCCAAATGATTTTCTAATCATAATAGTTGTCCATGGAACAGAAGATTCTGTAGTCGCCAGGACAGCTTCAGTACCGTGAAGTATAGTTCCTGCCTTTTCCGCATCTGGCCCTATCAAGAATCCAGGTTCATCTACTAAGCTTACAATTGGTATATTGAAAGTGTCGCATAGTCGAATGAATCTAGTGGTTTTTTGAGCACCTTCCGCTGACATTGATCCAGCATAAAAGTTAGAATCATTAGCAAAAATTGCTACTGAGTAACCATTAATTCTTGCAAAGCCTGTGATTATTCCTCGGCCAAAATATTTAGTCATTTCAAAGAAAGAATTCTTATCGAAAACTAAATTTACTATATCTCTCATTTCATAAGATCTTTTTCTATCTTTTGGAATAATGGAAATTAATTCTTCTTCTTGTCTTTCTATGGGGTCATCGCACTCTATCCTTTCTGTAAGTTCATATTTATTTTGAGGAAAGAATGATAAAAATGTCTGTATTTGTAAGAATGCGTCTTCTTCGGAAGAAGCTACATTATCCGTAACTCCATTAAGCTTATGAATTTCTGATCCGCCCAATTCCTCTTTAGACATCTTTTTTCCAAAGGCTCTCTCTACTACTGCAGGGCCTGCAACGAGTATTTGGGCAGTTTCTTTGGTCATAACTCTAAAGTGCGATCCTACAAATCTAGCTGCAGGCATGCCTGCTACTGGGCCCAAAGCAGCTGAGGCTACAGGTATTTCCCTTAATGTATCTGCGATAGATCTAAACCTTGACTTTGAGAAGACAGGGTCTCCCCCATAGCCTCCTGATTTTTTTCCTGGACCGGCAACAGATCCACCACCACCTTCGTGAAGCCTAATAAGAGGGATCTTGTATTTAAGAGCTAATTCTTCTGTATAAACACTCTTTCTTAAACCGGCAGCATTTGGAGAACCTCCTTTTACTGTAAAGTCTTCACCTCCTACAACAACTTCTCGATTATTAATTTTTCCAAATCCTAGAATGAAGTTTGCAGGTGTAAGTGACTCTAGCTTGCCCTCGTCACTAACTTCTGAACCTCCTGCAATTTCTCCTTGCTCTTGAAATGAGTCTTTATCTAAGAGAAGTTCAATCCTTTCTCTTAAAGTTAATCTGCCCTTTGCATGTTGAAGCTTAATGGCATCTTTACCGCCTTGAGCTTTTGCAAGTTTTCTTCTTTTGTTTATTTCTACTGTTTCTTTTTTCCAATTCATATCTACTGGTGCCCCGTACAGGATTTGAACCTATGGCCTCTGGATTAGGAATCCAGCGCTCTATCCGACTGAGCTAACGGGGCCTTTGTTTTTATTTTAACAATTTAGTCTTGATTTTAAATTTTCTTTGGCTATTATTTATCGAGCACCGATTTGAACCAGATTGCGGGTGCTTTATAAATACTGCTAAATAGGCTTCTTTTATATCAGACCTGTTTAGCGAAAGCTGGCAGGTTTTTTTTTAGGAGAAATAAAATGAGTTACGAAGGTAAGAATATAGAAACTATTGCTTTGCATGCTGGATGGAGAGCAGATGAGACTACAGGTTCGGTAGCAGTCCCGATTCATCAAACAACAAGTTATCAATTCGAGAGTACCGAGAAAGCTGCAAGTCTTTTTGCTTTAGCTGAATTGGGAAATATATATACAAGAATCATGAATCCGACCACAGCTGTCTTAGAAGAAAGAATGGCAGCTCTAGATGGCGGTGCTGCAGGCTTGGCGGTTGCATCTGGACAAACTGCTTCTGCTTACTCGATTCAAAATTTAGCTAGAGCTGGAGATAATATTGTTTCATCTTCCCATTTATATGGAGGAACTTATAATCAATTTAAAAATAATCTTTCTGAGATGGGTATAGAAGTTAGGTTTGTCGATCCTACAGACCCTGAAAATTTTAGGGCAGCTACTGATGATAAGACCAGGGCATATTTTGGAGAAACTTTGCCCAATCCAAGGCTACAGGTTTTTCCCATAAAAGAAGTATCTGAAATAGGAAGATCTTTAGGGATTCCTCTCATAGTTGATAATACTGCTGCACCTGTATTCTGTAGGCCTTTTGATCATGGTGCTGCTGTGACTACTTACTCCACTACTAAATACATAGGAGGCCATGGTACTTCAATAGGTGGACTAATTATCGATGGCGGAAATTTTGATTGGGAAGAGGCAGGAGCTGAAAGACAACCAAGCTTGAATACACCAGATCCTTGCTATAACGGTGTTGTTTGGACAGAGGCTATCAAACCAATGGGACCTATAGCTTATATTATGAAAGCACGAACTACTTTACTGAGAGACTTAGGCGGAGCTATGAGTCCTTTTAATGCTTGGGCGTTTATTCAGGGTCTAGAAACCTTACCTCTAAGAATGAGAGAACATGGCAGTAATGCCTTAAAGGTTGCCCAGTATCTTAAAGAGAATAATCTCGTATCTTCGGTAACTTACCCTGGAATTGCTGAAGGTCTTGAAAGAGATAGAGCAGATGCTTACCTCTCAGGAGGTTATGGTGCATTAATTGGTTTTGAGTTACCTGGCGGGCTTGAGTCAGGTAGAAAGTTTATTGATTCGCTAGAATTACTTTACCACGTTGCTAATATTGGAGATTCCAGGTCTTTAGCAATACATCCAGCATCAACTACTCATAGTCAACTTTCTTCAGAAGAACAACTTTCGGCAGGAGTGACCCCCGGTTATGTAAGACTTTCTATTGGGATCGAGAACATTGAAGATATTCTTGCAGACATAGATCAAGCGATAAAAAAAGCTAGTTAAGGATACTTAACATCCCGTTAAGATAGCGCCTAGCCCCAATCTAGGTTGCTTTAAAGGTCAGAGTAAAATCTGGCCTTTTTCTTTAAAGCTTAGTTGGATTTTCTGCTCCAGGATAGATAACTTCTGGATCAAAAACTTTTTCTAACTCAGTAAAATTCAGGCTTACCTTTCCGTTTTCAATTGAATCAATTGCCCTATAGAAGCAGGATTTATATCCTACATGGCAACTTGCACCTAGCCCTTCTATAGTCACTTTTAACCAGACAGAATCTTGATCATCATCAATTAGAATTTCATCAACTTTGTGGACCATGCCACTAGATTCACCTTTTTTCCACAAAGTTTCTCTACTCCTGCTCCAGTAGTGAGCTTCTTTAGTAAGTATAGTTTGATCTAAGGCTTCTTTGTTCATATAACCTAGCATTAAAACAAGTTCAGAGTCAGTTTCCGTAACTACAACAGGGATTATTCCTTCAGAATTAAATTTAGGGGCAAGCAGATTTCCTTCTTCTACAAACTCTATAGATGATCTTTCAGCAAAATTAATTTTTTCCACGTTTTGTCCTTTTAAATAATTACATTTTAACAGAACTAATTTCTTCCAAGCTATTATCCATTCAATTCAGTTATAAGGAGTTTTTTGATAAAATAGATCATATCAATGCTTCCAAATTTAAAAGTAGAGAACCTATCTTGTGTTCGATCAGAAAAAGCTATTTTCGAGAATTTAAATTTTGATGTTTTTCCTGGTCAAAATATAGAAATTATCGGCTCTAATGGATCTGGTAAGACCACCTTATTGAGAGCAATTTTGGGCCTGATACGACCCGAAAACGGCACTATAAGATGGCTTGATGATGACAATAACTTTAATGAATACAGAACGTATGACTGTTTTTATCAGGGCCATCAGCTTGGAATTAAGAATTTATTGACCGTTTTTGAGAATTTAAATTTGACTCATAACGCTAAAGGATTGAAAAAAGAGAAGATATATAAGTGTTTAGAGAGGGTAGGGCTCAGTAATATAAATGACCTTGCTTCTAGCCTATCCGTTGGCCAAAGAAAAAGAATATCTATTGCTAGATGGTTATTAAAAGATTTTAAAATTTATTTCATAGATGAACCCTTTTCAGCTTTAGATGATGAAGCTACAAATTTGATCGAGAGGTTAATTATAGAACTTAATACTGAAGGATGTTCTTTTGTGATGACCGGGCACAGGCCCTCTCAAGTCAACGCGAGTCGTATAGAGATTTAATATGAGTAATTCAATATTTGGCTGGTTAACTATCATTCTCAGAAGAGACTTATTAATTGCTTTTAGAAGATCTGCTACTTATATAACACCTCTTATTTTCTTCTTAATTGTAGTTACGTTTTTCCCATTGGCTTTAGGACCTCAAGAAAGCTTATTAAGTTCTTTAGCTCCGGGTGTCATTTGGATTGCTACACTTTTAGCTTCTTTATTAGCAGTGGAATCAATCTTTAGTGAAGATTTTAGGGATGGAACTTTAGATAATTTTTTCATATCTTTAGAACCATCCTTCGTCTTGGTATTTGCCAAGGTTTTAATTCATTGGCTGATTACAGGTTTGCCAATCATGGCTGCGTCTATAATTGCAGCCATAGTCCTATACTTACCATTTGATAGTTTTCTACCTATTCTTCTTAGTCTTATTTTAGGAACTTCTTTTATGAGTTTATTAGGGGCTTTAGGAGCAGCCTTGTCTTTAGGGAAATCGGCCATTCTTAGCGCAATCATTGTATTACCTTTTTCTATTCCAACTTTACTAATGGGTACTTCCGTAATTACTTCTTCTATCAATAGTCAAGATTATTTTGGTTTCCTAATGATCATGGGGGCAATGCTTGCAATAGGTATCCCACTTTTATGTTTGTTAACAGTCGAAGCTTTACTTTTAAATTATGACTAGGATCTGGAAAATATTAAAACAGTGGTTTATTGAAATGGGCTCACCTCCATTATTTTATAATTGGTCCTCCAAGATAATTCCTTGGTTAGGGATTACAACTTTAGTTCTACTATCTCTTGGAATTTATTGGGGCTTATTCGTTTCTCCCATTGACTATAAACAAGGGGATGTTTACAGGATTCTATATATTCATGTCCCATCAGCAATTTTAGGCGAGTCCATTTTTATATTTATGGCTATTTGCGGATTTATAAATGTAATTTGGAGAGCTAAAATTTCAGGAATGATGTTGAAGGCTGCGGCTCCTATTGGGATGAGCTTTACACTTCTAGTATTGGTTACTGGGTCTGTTTGGGGAAAACCTACTTGGGGAACTTGGTGGGTTTGGGATGCGCGTCTTACTTCAACCTTAATCTTATTTTTTATTTACGCTGCTCTTATTGGTCTTCATTCTACCATCGAAGATAAAACCAAGGCTGACAGGGCGGTATCAATTTTATCAATCGTCGGTGTAGCCATTATTCCGGTCATAAAAAAGTCAGTAGATTGGTGGCAAACTCTCCATCAACCTTCAACTTTTACAATAACTTCTTCACCAAGCATGTCACCTGAAATGTATCTTCCACTTTTAATTTGTTTATTAGGTTTTTATATGTTTTTTGCATTTTCTTTGACCTTAAATCTAAGAAACGAAGTTCTCGATCGGGAAAGATCTAAGGCCTGGGTAAAACAAAATTTTAACTCATGATGGAAAATCTTAAAGAATTAATATTAATGGATGGTAATGGCCTCTTCGTATGGTTTTGTTTAATTTTTTTTATACTTGTACTCACTTTAAACATAATTTTCTCATATAGAAGAAGACTAAAAATTGTGAAATCAATCAAGAACAAATGAATCCGATAAGAAAACAAAGACTTTACGCTTTAATAGCTATTTTACTAGGATCACTGTTAGCTACTTGGTTAGTTGTTTCGGCATTGTCGGAAAATATGAATTTATTCTATTCACCTACTGAAATGAAGGAAGCCAATATTAATCAAGATGTTTTGATTAGAGCAGGTGGAATGGTTAAACCAGGTTCAATAATAAAAAGTAAAGAATCGTTGAATGTTAGTTTTATAGTTACAGATTACCAGAATGAACTCGTTATAAATTATCAAGGTATCTTGCCAGATTTATTTGCAGAGAATGCTGGTGTGGTTGTCAGAGGGAATCTAGGATCAGACGGAAACTTCAATGCAATTGAAGTTCTTGCTAAACATGATGAAAATTATATGCCCCCAGAAGTAGCTAAGTTAATTGATAACAAAAAATGATTCCTGAATTAGGTCATATCATACTAATTACTCACCTGATTCTTTGCTTGATAGGTGGGACTATGCCTCTTTTGGCTGAGTATACTGGGCTTAAAATCTTTCAAATCCCCATAAAGAAACTATCAGTTTTTTTATTTCTATTAATCAGTATTTCTTTTCTTTCGTTAGTTTACTCTTTCTTAGTGGATGATTTTTCAGTTGCTTATGTGGCTCAAAACTCAAATATAAACTTACCTGATTACTATAAGTTTGCAGCAACTTGGGGTGCTCACGAAGGTTCTTTAGTCCTTTGGATTCTTGCAATGAATGCTTGGATAGTGGGGTTTCTATTTTTTACTCATGCTAAAGATAGGGATTTCTTGGCCTCGGTATTTTCTATTTCATGCCAGGTTATGTTTGCGTTTTCATTATTTACTCTTTTTACCTCCAACCCTTTTGAAAGAATATTACCAATACCACCATTAAATGGAGCTGACCTTAATCCTTCGTTGCAAGACTTTGCTTTTACTGTACATCCACCTTTACTTTATTTTGGTTATTCAGGTTTACTTATTCCTTTTGCAATAGCAGTCTCTGCAATGTTATTCAGTAAAGAAACTAAAGAATGGGCTGCTTACTCAAGGCCTTGGACTTTATTTTCATGTAGTTTTTTAACTTTGGGAATAGGACTAGGAAGTTGGTGGGCCTATTATGAATTAGGATGGGGAGGATGGTGGTTTTGGGATCCAGTAGAAAATGCAGCATTTGTGCCTTGGCTCTTATCTGTTGCCTTATTTCATTCTCTGATAACAAGCCAGAACCGAGGGATATTTGGTAAGTGGTCAATTCTTCTTTCAATCTTCGCCTTTGCCACAAGTCTATTAGGCACTTTCTTAGTTAGATCTGGAATACTTACTTCCGTTCATGCTTTTGCCCTAGATCCCGAAAGAGGTTTATTTATTTTAGGAATTCTGGCTTTTTTTATTATTGGAAGTCTCATGATCTACTCGATAAAAGATTTTGAACATGGGGAAGATAAAGCTTATGCCTTAACATCAAAAGAATTTGGATTTCTCTTAAATAATCTATTGTTAGTGGTTTTGGCCGTATCGATATTATTTGGAACAATTTTTCCTCTGATCTACGAGGCCGTCACTAATGGAAAACAAATATCGGTTGGTGCTCCTTACTTTGAAATCATACTTTTTCCTTTTGCTATTGGATTAGGTTTATTACAAGGAGTAGCTTTGTACCTTTCTTGGGAAAAATCTACTTCTTTTGATTTTGTGTCAAGGTTGTTAATTGAATCAACTTCAATTTTTGCCTTAATAGTTCTCGTTTTATTTGTTCTTTTTGATAATTTATACCTAAACTCTTTTGCAACTATATTTTTAGCTTCATGGATAGCAGTTGGGACTCTTCAGGTAAGTAAAAAAAGAAATTTAGGTTATTGGGATTTCTTAAGAAAAAGATTATCAGTCACCTTGGCCCATCTTGGAATGGCAATCCTTGTTTTGGGAGTAGGGGTGGTGTCTAGTTATTCCCTTGAGAAGGAGATTATCTTAGCTCCAGATGATTCTATTAAATTCGGAGACCAAGTCGTTAAATTTGAGTCTATTGAAGATTCGTTAGGGCCAAACTACTTTTCGAAAAAAGCGGTTATTTCCTTTGATGACGGTAAAGATGTTTCTAATTTAATTACAGAAAAAAGAACATATTCTCCTTCAGGGCAACTAACAACAGAAGCAGGAATAGAAACTGAAATTTTTAAAGATCTCTACATATCTATGGGTGATAATTTAGAAGACGATATTTGGTCTTTTAAAATTCAAATAAAACCATTTATAAGATGGATTTGGCTCGGTGCTCTTTTGATTTCATTAGGTAGCTTTTTGGCAGGCATAAAGCAGATAAGGCGATTGGTATGAAAAAAATTATAGATGTGCTTCCTCTGGCTATTTTTATTGGGCTAGTAGTTGTCCTCTTTTCATTTCTTTCTGAAAAAGATGATCAGCTAGAAACAGTTTTGATCGATAGTTCATTCCCTGAGTTTTCTTTAAAAGCTTTATCAGATGATTCTAGGATATTGTCTAAAGATGATATTTCTGACTTGCCTGCATTAATAAATGTCTGGGCCACTTGGTGTATAGCTTGCCGAGTTGAGCATCCTTTTCTGATGAAATTAAAAGAAGAGTCAATTCTTAAAATTTATGGTTTAAATTATAAAGATGATAAAAATAAAGCCTTAGAGCTCTTAAAGAGAGATGGAAATCCATTTGAATTTTCAATTTATGACTTTGAAGGCAGACTAGCTATAGACTTAGGGGTTTACGGTGCTCCAGAAACTTTCTTTATTGATAAAAGAGGCGTAATCCGTGAGAGACATGTAGGGGTTATTGACGAAAAGGTTTGGGAAACTAAATTTGCTAAGTACCTTGATGAATAGATTAATACTTTTAGCTCTTTTATTTTTTTCTATAGGATCCATCAGTTCCAATGATGAGAAAATAATTTTTAATAATGATGCATACCCATTTGAGAGTGAAACGAAGGAATTATTATTCTACTCATTATTAATAGAATTAAGGTGTCCTAAGTGTCAAAGCTCAAATCTTTCAGGTTCAAATTCACCTATTTCTAACGATCTTAAGAGAGAAGTTTATGAATTGGTACTAGAAGGCAACTCTTCTGAGCAAATCAAATCTCATTTGGTAAAAAGATATGGCAATTTCATCATCTACAATCCACCTGTTGAACCTGCTACCTATGTTTTGTGGTTTGGACCCTTTATCTTGGTATTCATAGCTAGTTTAATAATTCTTGTCATTAGAAAAAGAGTAACTAAATGAGTTATCTGTATTTATTTATTTTTTTATTTTTTGCGGTGTATTTAGTATTGGCTAGTAAAGAAAATTTCTTTAAACCTAATGTAAATATTCTAACCTCTGTTCTTATTGCTCTATCTTCTGTATTTATCTACAAAAACTTACTGTCTGAAGGTTCGTTGCAACAAGTTTATCAAAAACAATCCTTAGAAATTTTCTTAGCAGGTGATCCTGAGAGAAAAGAAAGTAAAAGACAGGATGTAATAGGTTTAGTGGAACAGCTAATTAAAAAAAAAGATGCTGAAGCAGGTGAATTGTATATCCTTGCTAGAAAATTAAAGAACGCTAATGAATACATACTTTCTGAAGATATTTATGAAGAGATTTATGGGAGGTTTGGTGATGATCTGGATGGAGATGTTATAGCAGAATACGCTCAAGTCCTGTTCATAAGCAAAGGAAGAAAGCTTGATGATTCCATTTATGTCTTATTAAAAGAAGCTTTAAAGAAAAGCCCTAATAACCCCTCTGCATTAACCTTACTTGGCCTTGCTGAGCTTGAAAATAATAATCCTAGTTTAACCATTGAATTATGGAATAGAGCAATACCACTTTTAAATACTGAAAAGGAAAAAAACGATTTAACTGCCCTGATAGAGGCAGTAAAAAAAGGAAAAAATCAGTAGTTTCTAATCCTTAGATAGACTAAAATTTTATTACAAATGAAAGTTAATTTTGTTTCATTAATGCTTTCCCACAAGGCATTGGTTTCTTACCCTCTAAAGGAATTACAAACATGAGACTTAATTCAATAAAGCTCTCTGGTTTTAAATCTTTTGTAGACCCCACTTCAGTCACTTTTCCTTCAAGTATGTCTTGTATTGTTGGCCCTAACGGGTGTGGTAAATCTAATGTAATAGATGCTGTTCGTTGGGTATTGGGAGAAAGCTCAGCTAAAAATTTAAGAAGCGATTCTATGACAGATGTCGTTTTTAATGGCTCTTCTTCAAGGAAACCAGTTTCTAAGGCATCTGTTGAATTATTTTTTGATAATAAAGAGGGGAGGATTGGAGGGGAATTTTCGAGTTATAGTGAGATTTCAGTCAGAAGAAGTTTGGAGCTAGACGGTCAATCTAACTACTACTTAAACGGAACGAGTTGCAGAAAAAAAGATATTACTGATGTCTTTTTAGGAACAGGTTTAGGGCCAAGGTCTTATGCCATTATTGAGCAAGGTATGATTTCTCAATTAGTAAGTGCTAAACCAGAAGAGATGAGAGGTTATATAGAGGAAGTGGCAGGTATATCTCGCTACCTAGAAAGAAAAAAGGAAACTGAATCAAGGATTAAAAGAACTAAAGAAAATCTATCTAGATTAGAAGATCTTAGGGAAGAGATTTCTAGATTGCTTTTCAAATTGCAAAGGCAAGCAAAAGCTGCTGAAAAATATCATGAGCTAAGGAAAGAAGAGACAAAAGCTCAATTAATGCTTTTAGGGTCTAAATGGAGGGATGTTTCTTTAATACTTCAAACCAAAGAAAAAGAAGTAAAAGACCAAGAACTCAAGGTTGAAGAGATAAATTCTGAAAAAAATACTTCAGATAGTGAGATTATTAAACTAAGAGCACAACAAATTGAACTGCAAACTAATTTAGATAAGGTTCAACAAGAGTTTTACAGTTTTGGGGCAGATATTTCTAGAACAGAACAAGAAATTTCATTAAAAAAAGGCAGAGTGCAGGAAATAGGTGAAAAAATTGCAACTAACAATATTCAAATAGGTTCACGAGCTAAAGAAATTGAAGGTTTAGAAAATAATAAATCTCTAACATTGAAAGAATTAACAGGTATTGAAAATGAATTACAGTCACTTAAAGAGGGAACAGATGAAGAGCCAAATAAAGCCGAAGCTGAAAAAATAGAAGGTTCTTGGCTTGTTTTTATCACTCAGTCAAAGAATGTTCTTTCTAATCTGTCTGACTCTATCAAAACAATTAAAACCAAACTCTCTAAAAATGAGCCAGTCGAAGAGGCAGTTAACAAGCTTGAGTCCCTAAGCAAAGAACTTAATGATCTTGAGAAGGAACCCGTAAGACTGACTAAACTCACGCAAGACTTTTTAATTAATGCCTCTGAAGGAGCTAAGCAACAACGTATAAACTTAATTGATAAAACTGATCAGTATGCTGAACTGCAGGCAAAGTTAGCATCTCTTAACTCTGAAGATTCTCATATTAATAATAAGCTTCAGGATTTAAATAAAGAGAACCTTTCATTAGAAAAAGAATCTCAGGAGCTAAAGCAACCTATCAATGAAATTCAGCAAACTTTAGATAAATTGTTATCAGATAGGTTACAAGTCGAAAACAAGCTATTAGAGTCCAGAAAGGCAATAGAAGAGTGCAATGCTTCGATCCATAAAATAGAGAGAGAAAAAATAGAAAAAGAACAGGCAGCAATCACTTTGCGAGAGCTTTTGGAAAATCTAAGATTAGAAAGGCAGGCTTCCAAGATAGAACAAAGTAATATTGAGGAACAGGTTAAAGATCTTCAAGGAGACCTCTCTAAAATAAGAGAAGATTTAGAGCAAGATAAGTCTGTAGAGACCTATTCTTCTGATCTAGAGTCAATTGAGTTGAAGATTTCTAGACTTGGCGCTATTAATTTAGCTGCCATGGAAGAGTATGATCAGGAATCAAAACGGAAGGACTTACTCGATGAGCAACATAATGAACTCATGGAAGCCCTTGAAACTCTGGAAAAGGCAATTACAAAAATTGATAAAGAAACTCGAACTACCTTTAAAGATACTTTTGATAAGTTAAATAACAGTCTGTCTCAATCTTTTCCAAAATTATTTGGAGGAGGTCATGCTGAACTGGTCATGCTTGGAGATGATCTTCTTACTTGTGGAATAGGTATTTCGGCAAGGCCTCCAGGTAAAAAGAATGCAAGTGTTTCACAATTATCTGGTGGGGAAAAGGCCTTAACTGCCATAGCCACTGTGTTTGCTTTCTTTGAATTAAATCCAGCACCTTTCTGCTTGCTTGATGAAGTAGATGCACCTCTAGATGACCTAAATACAATGAGGTTTATAGATTTAGTTGATGAAATGTCCCATAGAGTCCAATTTGTTTATATTACACATAATAAGATTTCCATGGAAAAGAGTAAGCATCTTATGGGAGTGACAATGCAAGAACCAGGTGTCTCAAGAATGGTAGCAGTTGATGTAGATCAGGCTGTGGAAATGGCAGCAAGCTAAAATGTTTAACTTGGCAGAAATTCTTACTCTCTTAATAGGTTGTTTGTTGGCTTTGGTTTTCATTGATGGCGTCAGAAGAGCAATAAGGATAAGAAGAAGTAAATTAAAAGTTGATCTAATAGATAGTTCATCAGAGAGGGATTTAGATTTTGAAGAAGAATGGCAGAGTTACGAAACTCCAAAGGCTGAACTAGAAGCAGATGAACAGATCTCCCAGACGGATGGTTTCGAAGAAGAAAATGATTTAGCTACCAACCTAAATCTCAATATTATTCATCTTCATCATGAAAATGAGCCAGTTTTTTCTGAATCTTCTATTTCTCAAGCTTTAGTTTTTTATAATTTTAAATTTGAAGAAAAAGGAATTTTTACAATATTAGATTCTGATAATGCTCCTACATTTAGTGTTTTAAATGGAAAGAATCCTGGAATTTTCTTGGACTCTGTAACTTCAAATGATGTTGCTTTAGTCTTAGATCCAATGAATTTATCAAATCCTGTTGAGGCATTTGAACTATTTATTGAAGTATCTCAAAGTTTAAAGGAAACTTTTCAATGCAATATCCTTGATGAGGATAGGAACTTAATGACCAAACAAATGATTGAACATATGAAACACCAATTTCATGAACAGCAAAGGCAATTTCTGGCCTCAGCAAGTTAGTTCAATTATTGATGATAGATAAATCTAAAGTAAAAGAGAGGGTGTTAGAGCTTCACAGGCTTATCAACATTCATTCGCACAATTACCATTCCTTAGATGCTCCCACAATAAATGATCATGAATACGATGCTTTATTTAATGAGTTGTTAGATTTAGAGTCTAAATTTCCTCAACATAAATATTCTTATTCTCCATCACAAAGAGTAGGTGGAAAGCCTTTAGAGGGTTTTAAAAAAGTTGAACACATTGCCCCGATGCTTTCATTGGATAACGCTTTTAATAACGCAGATATGACTGATTTTAACAAGCGCCTGTTGGATAGATTAGTAGGCGAAGAAGTTGTAGCTTTTTCTTGTGAACCTAAACTTGATGGAATAGCCGTTAATCTTTCATATAGAAACGGAAATCTTGAAATTGCAACTACAAGAGGCGATGGCAAAGTAGGGGAAGATATTACTCACAATATAAAGACTCTTAACTCCATACCACTTTCCTTACTGAATAAAAATTCTGAATTACCTAACTTTATAGAGATAAGAGGTGAAGTATTTATAGAAAAGAAGGATTTTGATTTAGCAAATACAAAAGCCAGTGACGAGGGAACAAAAACATTCGCTAATCCAAGGAATGCTGCTGCGGGAAGTCTTCGTCAACTTGATCCTGCTGTAGCCGCTTCAAGGCCTTTAAAATTCTTTGCACATGGTATTGGCCATATTGAAGAAGGCAGCTTCGAGTTACCCGGCTCTCAATCAGAATTATTAAAACTATATAAATCTTGGGGCTTACCAATAAACCCCTTAAGTACAGTTGCTGAAGATATTACAGCTTGCGAGGATTACTTTCAAAAAGTATCAAGTGATAGAGAGAACCTCCCGTACGAAATTGATGGGGTTGTATACAAAGTAAATGATCTTAAGAAACAAATATCTTTAGGGCAAGTTTCTAGAGCCCCTAGATGGGCAATAGCTAGGAAATTTCCTGCCGAGGTTGGAACGACTACAGTAAAGAAAATTTCTTTTCAGGTTGGAAGGGTTGGCAGTATTACTCCTGTAGCAGAATTTATTCCAGTAAATATAGGCGGCGTCTCAGTTTCTCATGCAAGCATTCATAATTTCGATGAAATAGAACGTTTAGATGTAAGAGAGGGAGATGTAGTTAAGATTAAAAGAGCAGGAGATGTAATACCTCAGATTATTTCAGTAGATAAGAACAAAAGAAAGAAAGGTTCTCAGAAAATATCTTTACCAAAAAGATTACCTTGTTGTAAAAACGATTTAATTAAAATAGAAGGAGAAGCAATACTCAGATGTACAGCAGGATTAGATTGTCCTGCACAAAAAACAGGCTCTCTAATACATTTCGTATCTAGAAATGCTCTCAATATTGATGGATTAGGCGAAAGGATAATCGATTTATTGGTAGAACAAGGTCTCGTAGTAAATTTTGCAGATTTATTCCGACTAAGAAAAGAAAATATTATTAATCTAGAAGGTTTTGGTGAGAAATCAGCTACTAACCTAATAAACTCAATTCAAAGCAGTAAAGAAACTACTTTATCTAGATTTATATACTCGTTAGGTATTAGAGAGGTCGGCGAAGCTACAGCCATGAATCTTGCATTAAATTTTAATAATATCAGTAATTTCATTGATGCTAGTGACGAAGATTTACTCGAGATAAATGATATTGGACCAGTGGCATCAAGATTCATAAGAGAGTTTCTTTCAAATGAAGAAAATACAAATTTAGTAAAAGACCTTCTTAGTTTAGGAGTCAATCCTAGAGAGATTGAGATAAAAAATGATAATCCATTTAGTTCTAAATTAATTGTTATTACAGGATCATTTAGTACTATTGCAAGGAGTCAACTCAAGGAGGAATTGATAAGAGTGGGTGCACGTGTATCAAGTTCTGTTTCTTCAAAAACAGATTATTTAGTTGCTGGTGATAAACCAGGTTCTAAATTATCTAAAGCAAATGAGCTCGGAATAAAAATTCTCGAGGAAGCAGAAGTATTAAGCCTTCTAAAGAACTAGATGAATAAAGTTGTAACAAGCATATTTATACTCTTACTATTGAGTGCTTGTGCTTCTAATAGTCCTCCAAGCACGACAACAGATGTATGCAAAATCTTTAAAGAAAGGTATAGCTGGTACAAGGCTGCTAAAAAAACAGAAAAGAGATGGAAAATCCCTGTTTACGTCTCTATGGCTATCATTAAACAAGAATCGAGTTTTAGAGCTGATGCCAGACCAGAAAGAACTAAGCTCTTGGGCTTCATCCCATGGAAGCGCGTAACAAGCGCAAGAGGATATGCGCAGGCTGTAGATGGAACATGGGAAATGTATTTAAACGATAGAGGTGGCTGGTTTGTAAGCAGAAATGATTTTGAAGATTCTGTAGATTTTGTGGGTTGGTATAACTACAAAACTCATAAACAGTTAGGAATATCACTAACAAATGCTCGGGCACTTTACTTGGCTTATCACGAAGGCAGGGGGGGATATAAGAGAGGGAGTTATAGAACTAAACCCTGGCTTCTATCAGTGGCCGATAAAGTTCAAAGGCAAGCTGATAGATATAAGATTCAATACCAAGGTTGTAAGAAAAAGTTAGGAAAAAGATTCATTTTTTTCTAGAATCAATACATGAAATCTAAAAATAGACTTATAACTCTAACTTTCTTTCTTATTTACCTTACTTCTTGTGCAAGTTCACTGGCTGTTCAGTCTGATTCTGATACACAGTATGATCTATCTTCGTATAAGACATACAAGATTATTTCTCCATCCTTGGAAGATAAAGACGAAATGATCAGTATAAATCCCATTCTCATTCAGAGAATTTCAAGATCACTGGACTCAGTTTTAAATCAAAAAGGCCTCAGCAAGTCTGATAAATCAGATATGATCGTAAGATTTTACTTGGGTACAAAACGTGAAATTGAAAGATCTTCGGACCTTGGAGGCTATGGTTATTATGGCTATAGATATCTTGATTCCAGAGATCAGAGATACATCAGGTCAGAAAAAGACGAGATTTCTATAAGGTTTCATGATACGAATACAAATGATGTAGTTTGGTATGCATTCACGAGATTTAAACGACCTAGTGATCAATACAACCAAGCTGGTGTAGATTCTCTCATACAAGAAGTCTTATCTGATTTTAACTAAATCTTTCAGGAGATAAGTGTTCCAGTTCTCTTTTCATCAAAGGAGGTGCTTCATTGGCAATAAGATTTGATATGATTTCTGCACTTATTGGGGCCGTAACTGATGCCCTTGAACCATGACATGTACTTATGTATAAACCATTTTTTTTACCTACTATAGGCATGTGGTCCTTTGCTACCGCTCTTAGACCAGCCTTTCCGGAATTAATTACCATATCTCCATCAGAAATTAATTTAAGATTTTTTAGATTGGATAAATGTTCTTCTTCGGTTAACTTTGTATGATCCTCATTACTGTAACTAGAGCCCACAATATGAAGGTCATTAACCTGAGGAGAAATATAACCTTTTGCACAAATAGGTAAATTGATATTGAGGATGCTATCCTGGGTTTCTATATGGGTTACTTGTCCTCTCTTTATATTGAAACCTTCAATTTTAAGAAGTTTAGATGTATCGCTGCCAGTACATAAACATACATCTTCATACTCATAAATTTTCTCATCAACACTAAAGCTCGTTACATCTTGCATTGTTGAGATATTTTTTACTTCTGCAGAAGTAAAAAGATTTATCTTAGGAGAGTCAATTAAAGATCTGCATAGATCATTAGGAAGAATGTATCCGGCATCTTTGTAAAGTAGACCATTAAATTTTAGTTCAATTCCAGATATCTTCGAAGCTTCATCAGAATTAAGATACTGATATATCTCTCCATCTGATCTCTTTTCTAAAAGGGAGGATTGTCTTTTTTGGGTTGATTCATCGTGATTAAGGAGAATGACTCCAGTTTTTTTCCACGCAGCAGTTTCTAAATTATCGTAAAAATTCGTTGCGTAAATATAAGACTGAAGATTGAAACGCCCAAAAGGTGAATCATGTGCAGAAAGTCTTGGGTAGGTGACTAATAATTCATGAGACGATGCCCCTGAACATATAGATTCTGACTGCTCAAATAAGTCTACTTCAATACCTTTTTTTGCCAGCATATAGCTCAATGTACATCCTGTAATTCCCGTACCTATTACGGCTACTTTTTTATTTAAGGAATTTCTTTTTATTTTAGAGACTGCATTACCCGAAAGCATATGTCTCTTTTTTGAAAATCCTTTTGTTTTTATATAATCAAAGCCAGACTCCTTTAGATTATTCTTTACAAGTCCTGACGAAGTATAAGTGGAGAAAGTACTTTGCTCATGACAGGTATTATTAATAGCTATAAACAATTCTTGTGACCAGAGATCAGGATTTTTTGAAGGTGAGAAACCATCAAAAAACCAAGCATCGACTTGATTGATTAAATCGATATATTCACGAGTCTTGTTAATATCGCCGATTACTAGATTTAGTGAAACTCTTCCTTCAAATAAGGATATTTTTTGAATACCTTCAATATTCTTTGGGTATTTCTTTTCCAATTCTATGCTGTATTCCTTTAATTCTGGGAAAGAGGCTAGTAGCTTTTTGAAATCTTTTAATTGAAATAAATATCTATCAAAAGTGTAAAACTCAAGAACCTGATTATTTTTTGTGAAACTTAACCAGGTTTTGCAAGTGGTAAGGAAATTAATTCCTATGCCAAAGCCTATCTCCCCAATAAAAAAATTTGAGTTGGATTCAAGATTACAAAATCTTTCCTCAAGGTTATTGCCTTTTATAAATACATACTGACATTCTTCAACAGCACCTTTAGATGAAGAATATAGATCATCAAACTCCGCTGAGAAGAGGGAATCGTTTTTTAAAGAAAAAGGCGCAAACTCACTATTTATAAATGAGTTTGCGCCTTTGTTAGTATCTGCTTGTCTACTTATTTCCTGTAGGTATTTCGTTGAAAGGTAGACCTTTATCAGCTCTCATGTCTTGAGGCATCCCAAGTACCTGTTCAGATATAATATTCTTTAAGATCTCATCAGTTCCACCAGCAATTCTTATACCCGCAGCTCCGTAAAATCCATACTGATACATAGATTGTTCTGCTCCTTCCTCATCAGTTCTTAATATTCCTGCAGAATCTAATATATCTAGACCAAAATTAGCAATTTCCTGCAGTTTATTACCACTAACAATTTTGGTTATTGAAGATTGTGGGCCTGGAGTTTCCCCTCTGGAGAGTGCTGAAATATTTCTATACTTAGCGTATTTCAATCCACTTTGCTGGCAGTACCAATCTGCTAGTTTTTCTCTTACTGCATCATTTTCAATTGCTAATTTGCCATTTAAGTCTTGACCTCTTGCCAAAGAGAAAGCTTCTTCAAAGTCTGGTCCAGAAGCATCACCTACGGCTAGTCTTTCGTTCATTAAAGTAGTAAGAGATACTTTCCATCCATCTCCAACGGCACCCAGTCTTTGGCTATCAGGAATTTTTACATCCGTGAAATAGACTTCATTGAAATTTGCACCACCTGAAATCTGTTTGATTGGTTTGACCTCTATACCCGGGGATTTCATATCTACAAAGAAGAAGGTTAAACCTTTATGTTTTGGTGCTGAAGGGTCACTTCTCGTAACAAGAATACCGTAATCACTAAAATGTGCTCCGGAAGTCCAAACTTTCTGTCCGTTAATAGTCCAAGTATCTCCGTCTAACTCTGCTTTTGTTTTTATACCTGCAACATCAGAGCCAGCTGCAGGTTCGCTGAATAACTGACACCAGATTTCTTCACCAGTTGCAAGAGGGGGGAGGTATCTTTCCTTTTGCTCTTCAGTGGCATACATCATCATGACTGGTCCGGCCATTCCTTGTCCAATTTCTAAGTAACCACCAGGCACTTTAAATTTTGAAACTTCTTGACCCCAAATAACTCTTTCTATGGGTGTAGACTCTCTTCCACCGTACATCTTTGGCCAATGCAAGCAAGCCCAACCACTTTCATGAAGTTTCTTTTGCCAAACTTTGACTTCTTTCAGACCTTCTTCTTCTGAAGAAGCTCTCCAGCCATCTTTTGGTCCATCTTTTAGCTCTGCATTTGCTTTGAGCCATTCGTAAGCTTCTTTTCTAAATTTAGCTTCTTCGGGAGTATCATTAAAATCCATATCTTTCTCCTATATTTGATTAGCTCTTTCTAAAGAGCCTATTAGTTTATCTTTCCAAATTGCTTGACTGCCAATATTGGCTGCAAGCTGACGACATCTTCTGTAATAAAGGTGACAGTCAAATTCCCAAGTGAAACCCATGCCTCCATGAGTTTGAATGTTCTCTTTTGAACATTCATGAAAGGCTTGGCTAGCACTTACTCTGCAAGTTGCTGCAGCAGTAGGTAATTCAGGAGCATCAGTACTTAAAGCCCATGCCCCGTAATAACAATTAGATCTAGCAAGCTCAACAGCAATAAACATATCAGCTAATTTATGTTTTATAGCTTGGAATGATGCGATGGACCTTCCAAAAGCATATCTACCCATTGCGTATTCTTTAGCCATATCCATACAAGCTTCAGCCCCACCTAATTGTTCAAACGAGAACAAAACAGCTGCTCTGTCTAATAGATTGAGAACATCTGACCAATCTGATTTAAGTTCTATCGCAGCAGTGTTATTGAAAGTTATAGATGCGTGAGACCTAGAGGGATCTAAAGTTGATTGAGGAGTAATTTCTATACCCTCTGAAGCCCCATCAACTAAATACAGACCCACTGATGAACCACTTTTCGCGGTAACTATAAAGGTATTTGCTACATCTCCATCTACAACAGCAATTTTCGTTCCAGATAAAGTGCCATCAGAATATGTGCAATTGATATTGGCTTCAGTAGGCGATGTATTAGATTCGCTGTGTGCAAAAGCACCTATTTTTTCACCTGAAGCAAATGCCGGTAACATAGCTTGTTTTACAGAGTCATCACCAAAATTTAAGATCGCTTCTGTAGCAAGATATACACTTGAAGAGAAAGGTGTTGGTGCAAGACTTCTTCCAAGCTCTTCAGCTATGACACATAGCTCGAGATAACCTAGTCCAAGACCACCATATTCTTCTGGAATAGCAGTTGCTGTAAAACCCATTTCAATGACTTGAGACCATAGATCTTCATCATAAGAGGCGTCTCCTTCTAGTATGTTCCTAGCTCTTTTAACTGATTCTTCTTTCTCCAGAAATTTTCTAGCAATATCTTTTAATTGCATTTGATCAGCAGAAAATTCAAAATTCATAATATTCCTCTATTTAAATCTAATCCTATTTTAGATTAATTGTTAAACTTAATTTTAGGATCTATTGTATATACGATCAAATAGAATGAAAGGGCAAAATTGAACAATGAACGAAAACTTAGAAGATAAAAAAAAGGATATAAAACCTGTTAGACCTGAAGCTTCATCTAAAAAAGGCAATCGAAGAATCAAAGGAGGAGGGTTTCTATTTTCTTCAATCCTCACCATATTAAATCTAGTTGGTTTAATAGTTTTATATCTATGGTTTTTTAATACTTCCGGTAATCAACAACTAGCAGGCCAAAATTTCATTGAGAGAATCAGTAGCTTAGAAGAGAGTTATGATCAGCAAGTCGACACCATAAAAGACTTAAATCAAAGCCTAGACTCAGAATTAAAATTTGTTAATAAAGAGGTTAGAAAGTTGTGGGATTTAAGTAACAAGAGAAATAGGAAAAATATAACTGAGAACTTAAACTCTATTGAAGACTTATCTGCAAAGATAGATGATCTCATTAAGAAAAATAAAACCCTCTCTGCGCAGCAAAGGGCTATGTCATTGGAATTAGCGAAGATTGCAAAGATTCAAGAAAAAGCAAATCAAACTATGCAAGATGTTAATCAGGTCGCGTCAGAGGCTACTTCTGAAGATCTGAAGGACATTAAGGACACACTTGATTCTTTTAATGTCTATCGTCTCCAGGTCAATAAGTCTCTCATTACTATGAAGGAAAAAATTAACCAACTCGAGTTGGTTGTTTCAGATACTTCAAACGAATAGGTTACATTATTTCTTTTATGCTTATAATACTCGCTCTCGCGGATGTGGTGGAATTGGTAGACACGCCAGATTTAGGTTCTGGTGCCGCAAGGTGTGGAGGTTCGAGTCCTCTCATCCGCACCAACTTTAGATAACCTTTTGTAGTTTACCGTAGGTCTTCAGCATTAATTCCTTCATCCATTTAGATGAGGTGTCAGAGTCTTTGGCTTCATGCCAATACAAGTGCAGAACTAGAGGGTCTATTTCGAAGGGCAATTCTCTCCACGCTAGATTTCTGTCAACTGCAAATCCTTTTGTTGTAGTAATTGCGAGGTCCGATTGCTCTACAATATAAGGTGCAACCAAAAAATGTTGAGCCCTTAAGGAAATATCTCTAGATAAGCCTAGCCTATAAAGGGTCATGTCAACATGCCCTAATCCAGTTTTTCGATTAGATATATGTATATGAGAAAGGTCCAGGTAGTCTTGAATCGTTATTTCCTTTTTTCCAAGTATTGGATGATCTTTCCTTACAATCATTACATAGTCTTCTTCATAGATCTTTTCGTGTTTCAGATGTGGATCGCTGTGAACTGGAGGGTCGATACTAAAATCTATTGTGCCTGAGGCTAGTTCCCTAGGGGCATCTTTTCTAGGAGTTAAGTATGTTTCTACTTTTATCTTAGGTGCAACTTCTGCTAACTCTTTAATTAGTAGCGGAAGTAGTCTGTATTCTGAGCTGTCTCCAATAGAAATCTTGAATGTCATTTCAGCTGTAAAAGGGTCAAATTTCTCAGCTTCAGAAATTGTATTCTGTATAAGAGATAACGCACTTCTAACATCATTTATAATTTGATTCGCAACAGGAGTTGGAATCATTCCTTTAGAAGTTCTTATAAAAAGCTCATCATCAAAGAGTTCTCTTAGTCTTGATAATGCATTACTAACTGCTGGTTGGGTTATACCTAAAACTTGCCCTGCTTTGGTTAAATTTTTCTCTGTATAGATAACATCAAAAGCTATGAAGAGATTTAGGTCAGTTTCTTTAAGATTCATTTCAAATTTTACTGTGTGTTAATTTACTAGAAGTAAGAAGTTTAATGGACTAACTGGACAGATGGTTTATGATTCAATAATTACTAAATAAACGATATAACTGATACTTATAATACCTTATTTAGGTATTTATATAAATTATAAGGAGAAAAAAATGGGTTTTGAATTTTCTGAAAGATCTAAAGATCTGCAATTACGTATTTCTAAGTTTTTAGATGATCACGTTTATCCAGCTGAAGCAATATACGCGCAACAAATGGAAGAATTTACTCAACAAGGAGATAGGTGGCAAATCCCTCAAATAATTGAAGATAAAAAAGAAATCGCTAAATCCGAAGGTCTGTGGAATTTATTTCTTCCTGAAAATCCAATGGGTGAGAGCATGAGTAATCTTGATTACGCTCCTTTAGCAGAAATTATGGGAAGGTCAGGAATTGCTTCAGAAATATTTAATTGCGCTGCTCCGGATACTGGAAATATGGAAGTATTAGCCAGGTATGCAAACGAAGAGCAACAAGAGAGATGGCTTAAACCATTGCTAAATGGAGAAATAAGATCTGCTTTTGCAATGACAGAACCAGCTGTGGCCTCTTCAGACGCCACTAATATTTGTTCTTCAGCTGTTTTAGACGGAGACGAATATGTTATCAATGGAGAGAAGTGGTGGACTTCTGGTGCAGGTGATCCTAGGTGTAAGGTATTAATTTTTATGTGTATGACAAACCCAGACAATCCAAAGCATCAAAGACAATCACAAATCATTGTGCCAATGGATACTCCGGGCATTAAAATAGAGAAAATGATGCATGTCTTTGGTTACGATGATGCTCCACATGGACATGGTAGAGTTTCATTTAAAGATGTTAGGGTTCCAAAAGAAAATCTTCTTCTAGGTGAAGGGAGAGGGTTTGAGATATCTCAAGGTAGATTAGGGCCAGGTAGAATTCATCATTGCATGAGAACTATTGGTGTTATGGAAAGAGCACTGGAATTGATGATTAAAAGATCTGAAGAAAGAGTAGCATTTGGAAAGAAAATCTCTACTTTGGGAGCCAACTATGACTACATTGCAGAAAGTAGAATAGATATTGAAACTTCTAGATTACTTACTCTTAATGCAGCTCATATGATGGATACAGTGGGCAATAAGGTTGCTAGAAGTGAAATTGCACAAATAAAGGTACATGTACCTATAGTAGCATGTAGGTTAATTGATAGAGCTATCCAAATGCACGGCGGAGGCGGAGTCAGTCAAGATTTCCCTCTAGCCAGTATGTATGCTCATATGAGAACTTTGCGATTGGCAGATGGTCCAGATGAGGTTCACAGAAGAGTTATAGCGAGAGAAGAACTGTCTAAATATAGCGATCAATCTTCTGAGGTCGTAGTAACAAGAGATTAAAGGAATTCTCAATAATAAAAGGGCCTTTTATGGCCCTTTTTTTATAATACTTAGTCAGTAATATCTATCGTTATACTCAGAAGTGTTATGATTGTATTTATCAAGATATGTACGATATTTTAGTAATAGGCAGCGGTCCAGCGGGTTATGTAGCAGCTATAAGGGCAGGTCAGCTAGGCTTAAAAGTGGGCTGTATAGAAGAAGGACCTGTTGGAGGTACCTGCTTAAATATAGGATGCATTCCTTCTAAGTCATTGTTGGATTCTTCTTTGAAGCATTATCAGTTAAATAACGATTACTCAGAGCATGGTATAAGAGTTGAAAATATAAGCATTGATTTAGAAAAGATGATGTCACGAAAAAATGTGGTTATTGATCAACTTACTCAAGGAGTTTCCGCCTTACTCAAAACAAATAAGGTTGATTTGATAAAAGGTAGAGCTACAACTATAAAAAAAAATAGTATTGAAGTAATAGGTGACAATGGAAACCAAGAGATCGAAGCTAGGAACATAATTATAGCTACTGGTTCATCTCCAAGAAATTTTCCAGGTCTAGAAATAGATAATCAAGTCATTTTTGATAGTGAAGGGGCGTTAGAATTTTTAACTATTCCTAAAAGATTAGTAGTTGTTGGGGCTGGAGTCATTGGCTTAGAGCTCGGAAGTATATGGTCTAGATTAGGATCAGAGGTTACGATTTTAGAATCAGAGAAGACTTTTCTGCCAATGCTAGATTCAAGGTTGTCTCGTCAGATAGCAAGAGAATTTAAAAACCAAGGTTTAAATATAAATTTGGGATGTGATATTTCTGAAATAAAGAACCAAAACAGTTGCGCCGAGATAAAGTTTTTATCTAATGATTCAGAACAAATTATCCATAGCGATAAAGTTATTATTGCCATCGGTCGAGAACCTAATACAAATCATTTAAGTTTTGATGACCCTTCAATACTTACTGATAATGGATTTATAGAGGTAAATGAATTTTGTCAGACCAAGTTAGAAAACATATGGGCAATCGGAGACGTTGTAAGAGGGCCTCAGTTAGCACACAAAGCCTCTGAAGAAGGAGTAATGATAGCTGAGAGAATATACGGAGATAATACTCATATTAATTATGACCATGTACCAAATGTTATTTACACACATCCAGAAATAGCATGGGTGGGAAAAACAGAAGATCAACTTAAGGAAGAAAACATAGAATATAAAACAGGATCATTTCCCTTTGCGGCGAGTGGTAAAGCTTTAGCAATCTCCGAAACGGTAGGTTCGGTTAATATAGTTGCTGATTCAAAGTCAGATAAGATATTGGGAATCCAAATTTTTGGGCCATCAGCTTCTGAGATATTGCAACAAGGATTGATTGCAATGGATGCCGATATAAGCTCAGAAGGTTTTAGTTCCTCTATATTTAGTCATCCAACAGTTTCAGAAGCTCTTCACGAAGCAACTTTAGCTATGAATTCCAAGGCTATACATATACGTAATAAGAAAAAAACTTAAATAAATTAGATGGATTTATCTAAGTATAAAGCACCTTTATCTCCCTTATCTTCTGAAGTTACATCTTCCCTTTCTAAAGAAGTTGTTTTAATGGAATTCAATGACCCCAGTCATAGTGACGAAATCGTTAAATTAGATATTCTCGATGGCGTTTATAAAGATAAAAAGAATTCATATTTTGTAAAATGCACAACCTTAATGCAAGAAGTGAGACCTCTGATGATTGATTGGTGGTTTGCATGGCATTTACCCGATTCTGAAAGATATCAACTATGGCATCCACTAGATCATATCTCTTCAAAGTTAACTCAAGATAGATCAAATTTAAATAACGATAAAGAAAGGTATATAGGAATTAACTCTTACGTTGAAGAATATATTGGGAAAAAGTATTCCAAATTATGTATCTCCTTTTTAGATCCAAAAGAGTTTGGTCTTGGCGCTCTCGATATAAATACATCTACAGCTATATGTGCAAGAGTAACGGACATGGAGACTGGAGTAAAAATAGCAAACTTACTTCATTACGTAGAAAATAATGATATCGGAAGCAAGATGCAAAGTTATTTTTGGCTTGGAAATAATTTAGAGCATGATAATAAGTTGATAAACTCTTTCTTAACTTATTTTTCCAAAATTCATTTTTTGAAGGGTTTATTTATCAATAATAAATTAGCTAAAGATCTTCTTAGGCATTGTTATGAAGAAATGAATCATCTTGCTAGTTTTTTACCCGAGCTTTACAAAGATATAGGGACGAGTTCTAATCTAGACAAGAGTCTTTAATTAAAAAAGGAGAAATAAGATGAGTAAAATTATGGTCGCATTGATTGATATTGAAGATGAGCAAGGATATTTAGAGTATCAAAATATTGTTCTACCAATGTTTCTAGAAATGGGGATAGAAGTATTGGCAGTAGATGATTCGCCTAAGGCAATAGAAGGCGAAACAAGAGAACAGAGAATGGTTGTTATTAAGTTTGAGAGTGATGAAGCTTTTTACAATTGGTACGATAGTCCAGAATATAAGAAAATTTTACCAATAAGGCTGGCTAATTCGAAAGGGGAAGTGCATCTATTGGATGAGCAAAACTTAAATTTTTAAGCATTTATAAATGGGGAGATTTATATGAGTGAAATTAATGTTACCGGGGAATGCGACCCTAAATTTTCTGAGATACAAGATATTTTTCAGGAAGCTGTTTCAAGTGGTTTTGACACAGGCGCAAATATAGCAATAGAGCACCAAGGAAAAATGGTTGTTAATCTTATCGGAGGTTACAAAGATCGAGAAGGCACCGATCCTTGGACAAATAAAACAATACTTAATGTTTTTTCAACAACTAAGGCTGTTACGGCTATTTGTATTGCGCGCCTTGTAGATCAAGGTAAGCTAGATCTCTCAAAAAATGTTTCTGATTACTGGCCAGAATATGCTTGCGAAGGAAAAGAAAATACAAAAGTAAGTGACTTTATGTGTCATCGTGCTGGTATGTTTGGTTTTCAGGGAGGTATGCCGGATTTTGAATTATCAGATTGGGATAGTTGGACGAATGCTTTAGCATCTCAAGCTCCTTTCCGAGTCCCAGGAACATCTCAGGGTTATCATGCTTTAACTTATGGTTGGTTGGTAGGTGAGATAATCAGAAGAATCGATGGACGTTCTGTTGGTAAATACTTTGAAGAAGAAATTGCCCGACCCTTTGGTATAGATTTCAAGATTGGTCTTAATGATGAAGATCTTGACAGGTGCTCTGATATTCTTCCAGACCCTAGATCTGAATCCATGATATTAAAACTATTACCTTATATGCCGGATTTCCTTCTTCCAGACCAATTGAAATTAATTAAAGGTATACTCAAAGGAGGGGATTACCAAGTGGCATTTCAATCATTTGAAGATCAAGACCTTACTAACACGAGTGAATGGAGGCAGGCAGAAATTCCATCTGCAAATGGACATGGTACAGCAGAGTCATTAGCTAAGTTATTTGGTATTTTAAGTACAGGTTGTGAAAGAGATGGAAAGAAAATTTTTTCAAAAGAAACATTAGATTTATGCCTAACTCCTCTTTCTAAAGGACCAGATACAGTTTTATTTGGAGCAGAAATAAATATTGGTGTAGGTTTTGATTTAGGACTTGGCATGACAACTATAGGCCAGCCAGGTCATCCTAAATCAATTTTCGGACATTGCGGGATTGGAGGTTGTGTTGCTTTTGGAGATGTTGAAAACCAACTCGGGTATGGTTTTTTATGTAATCGCATTCATCAACCTCAAGAGCTCTATAAAACATCGAATGCAATAACCGCAAAATTATTTGAGATTATTAAAGGTTAACTGTTTATGGTTACCTTATCCCTATGGGGTTTACGATCATTTGCACTGCACCTCGAACTTTTGCTTGGCCTAGAACGAATAAGAATTCGCTGACTTTATCTTTCACTAAAGGTCCGGTATTCATGGCTTCAAGAATATAAATGCCATTTTCTTGAAGTAATATACCATGTCCAGGGTAAGGCTCATTTGCAATCATCGGTGGAACAACATCCAAAGACCATGTATCAGCACCTACAGCTAATACTTCTTTGCTAGCTAGGTACTCTGCTATTTCTGGAGTTATACCTGGAGCGCCTGAGCCCCATGATGCAGGATCTGACTCGAATTTAGCATCGGTCCATCCTGTGTGCATTAAAACGACATCGCCTTTTTCTATCTTAATATTTTGTGAATTTATGGCACCTTTTAACTCTTTAAGGCTAAATGTTTCTCCTGCGTCTAAGTGACTGCGCCCTAAATAACTAGCAACATCAATTACTAGGCCACGGGCAACCAGTGGTGGAATTTTTTCAATTCCTAATTTAGTCAGTCCAGTAATCTGTGCGAATTCCTTTCCGTCATGGCAGTTATAAAAGATTGCTTCAGTTGTACCGATGTGGCCAAGACCATCTATTTGAGAGCCAATACCAAACCAACCTTGAAAAATATCATCATTGTATGTTGAATTAGGTAAACCTAAAGTCCCAAACTGTTGAGTGGGTTGAACTACTTGCAAAGATAATGATCTTGGAGGATATGCAGGTGTATTTGCATCAATAGTTAAGCCCAGGCTGTAAGTCTTGCCATATTTAATCAACTTAGCTGCTTTAAGAACTGACTCTGGCGAAATTAGGTTTGCACTGCCTATTTCGTCGCCCTGTCCCCATTTAGAGGGTGCGCATTCATCTGCAAAACTTGAATTAAATGAAATTAGAAAAAAAGACAAAAGAATTAACTTATACATGAAACCTCCGTTCAGACTAATTAAAGGGTAATTTGATATTACATATTACAAAAGAAATATTCAATTCATCTAATTTTTAATATTCTTTTGATATGCTGTACATAATTTGTAGTGAAGGTTATTGATTAATAGGGGAGAGATGACAAAGAATATTCATATTTTTACAATTTTATGTATCTTGATTAGTTGCAGTGAGACTGAACAGGTTGACCCAGATGATTCACAATGTTCAGATTCTGTTGATTGCGTAGAGACACTTTCCGGAATAAATTTGCTGGAAACTGAACACCCTATTATTTTGCCGGGTGCTCCAGGGCAAAATTCAAAACTTATTAGTCCGACTGAAGCCACAAATATAGCTAGCACTAAATACGTAAAAGCTGATGTTGATTTTCTTCAAGGCATGATTGTGCACCATCAACAAGCAATTGTTATGTCTCAACTGGCTGCGAAAAGAACTAATAATAAAACTATTATCGATTTGGCTAACAGAATTGACTCTTCTCAAGAAGATGAAATAGATTTTATGAGAAGTTGGTTGGAATCACGAGATGAAAAGCCCGATATGGAGCATGTGCATCATCAACATATGAATATGGTAGGCATGGCCTCTGAAGAAGATCTACAACAGTTAAGAGATTCGGACAGTACTGAATTTGATAAATTATTTTTGAAGTTGATGATAAATCACCATGATGGTGCCCTTGAGATGGTGAAAGATTTAAAACAATATCCTGGTACTGCTTATGACTCAATACTCAATGAGTTCATTTCAGAGCTTGTAAATGATCAAGGTGTTGAAATTGAGAGAATGAATGGGATAGCCGTTAATTTATCAGATGACCCTAGATCAAGTTTGGCAGCCGGTCTTTATGATGCTGAACAAGCAATACTAAATCTGGAACTGGTCTCATCTCTAAAAAAACCTGTTGGATTCTTTGACCCTACTAATCCTAAGGCTAAAGGGATTAAGGATCCTACGGTTGAAGAACAAAAGAACAAAGTTAAGACAACAGAAAGTTTATCCAGGTCTCTTCGTTCACCCATACTTAGTTTTGCTAATACCGATATGGCTTTTAGGGATGATATTCTGGTTGCAGGAAGTTATCACGGTTTTAATCTTTATAAGATCAATAAAATTGGAATTCCTGAACTTCAATCTTCAGTCGTCTGTCCAGGGGGTCAAGGAGATGTCTCAATTGTTGGAGATTTGCTCATCATGTCAGTTGAGCAGACCCGAAGTAGATTAGATTGCGGGTTAGAAGGAGTCTCTAAGGAAGCTAGCGCTGATAGATTTAGAGGGTTAAGAATTTTTGATATATCTAACCTATATCAACCGAAGCAAGTTGGTGCTGTTCAAACTTGCCGAGGTTCGCATACACATTCAGTAGTTTCTGGACCAGGACCTGAAGGAAAAATTATTGTTTATAACTCTGGCACTGCAAGCGTAAGGGATGAAGAAGAATTAGAGAGTTGTATAGGAAATGTTCCTGGAGACAGTCGTACAGCACTTTTTAGGATAGACATAATTGAAATACCAGTCTCAGATCCATCTCTATCAAGAATTGTTAGTAGTCCTGCTGTTTTTGCAGATCCTGAAACAGGAGCCCTAGGTGGATTATGGGCTGGAGGAGATCATGGCGAAGAAACACAAGACACAAGAAGAACTGATCAATGTCATGATATAACAGTTTTTCCTTCTGGAAATATAGCTGCTGGAGCATGTTCAGGAAATGGCATATTGTTTGATATCTCTGATCCCTATAACCCAGAAAGAATTGATGTAGTTACAGATATTGGCTTTGCTTATTGGCATTCAGCGACATTTAATAATGATGGTACGAAAGTTATTTTTACGGATGAGTGGGGCGGAGGAGGCAGGGCTCGATGCAGGGCATGGGATCCTCTAGACTGGGGTGCCAATGCAATTTACGATATTGTTGACAGCAAGTTAGAGTTTAGAAGTCACTATAAAATGCCTGCACCGCAATTAGAAACTGAAAATTGTGTTGCTCACAACGGATCTTTAATTCCTGTTTCTGGAAAAGATATTTTTGTACAAGCTTGGTACCAAGGGGGAATTTCTATTCTTGATTTTACTGACTCTTCAAATCCAATAGAAATTGCTTATTTTGATAGAGGCCCAATTGATGAGAAGGTTCTTGTCACTGGGGGTTATTGGTCAGCATACTATTACAATGGTTATATTTATGGGACCGAAATTACAAGAGGCCTTGACGTCTTTAAGCTACTTCCAAGTGAATATCTAAGCTCCGACGAGATATCTTTGGCATCAAAAGCTTATCCGTTATTTGGTCCAAAGGTATTCAATCCGCAGCAACAGATCCCTCTTGGCTGGTAAGGGTAACAAAAGATGCTTTTTCGTCCCGTAATTGGCCCTTAAAATTTGTAATCACACTTATAAATTTGTCTATATAATGCTTCAAATCAACGATAGACACGTAGCTCAGTCTGGTTAGAGCACCACCTTGACATGGTGGGGGTCGGTGGTTCGAGTCCACTCGTGTCTACCATTTATCTTAATTATCATCCTCTTTGCCATTCTCCTCTTCATCATTGTCATCTATTACACTTCCAACTATCTTAAATGGAACCTCGACGACTTTTACGGTTGTTGACACCACAGTACCAGCCAAACTTGCTACTGCACATCCTGAAATAAGCATGATCGCTACAATTAGTGTTAAGAATTTCATTTGCTACCCCATTTTTGCTAACTTTATTACAATACATGCTTATTTGATTAAATTATAGGAATTAATATGCTTACCCTTTTCTATGCATGTGCACTAACGATAATAGCTTTAGTCTTATCTTTTTTAACCGGTAGGAAAAGGTTTGAAACAAAAACAAATTTAGGTCTAGGTGATAATTTTGAAATGTTACAGATTACCAGGGCGCATGGTAATCTTCTTGAAAATGCACTTTTTTTCTTGATCCTTTTGTTCCTTCTAGAGACTGTAGGGCAAATATCGAATATTTCTATAATGATCCTTGGAGACATTTTTTTACTATCTAGAATTTCCCATGCTTATGGAATTACGAGACCGGAAGCTACAAGTATTTTTCGGGCTATAGGGACAGCAGGATCGATCTTAGTCTTGAGTGTGCAATCTATCTGGGGTCTAGTAATTTCTCTGAATTGGTTAGCTAACAATAACTGGGGTTTCTAATTGAGTATGAAAAAGATTTTTTTTGTTATTGTTGCCTCTTTCAGCTTCTTAATATCCTCAGAAGATACACAATCCACAATTCACTTAGAAAAAATAGTTCTAGGTTCTGGTTGTTTTTGGGGTGCAGAAAAAGGTTATGAGGCTCTAAATGGAGTTGTCGATGCTGTATCTGGTTATGCTGATGGTGATGGTGTTAAGCCTAGCTATAGGGAAATAACAAAATTTAAGAATAAATTTAATCCTAACAATCATGCTGAGGTAGTTGAAGTTACTTATAATAAAAATTTAATCTCGTTAGAGGATCTGATTATTCACTATTTAGAATCTCATGATCCTACGCAATTTAATAGACAGGGTAATGATATTGGAACTCAATATAGATCCATAGTTCTCTATTCAGATATCTCTCAAGAAAAACAAATCTTGGAACTTATTTCGGAATACCAATTATTACTCAACGAAGATGGGTATGGAGATATAAAAACAGCCGTTAAGCCATTAAATAAATTTTACAAGGCAGAAAGCTATCATCAAGACTATATAAAGAAAAATCCAAATGGATATTGCCCCGATCACTCAACAGGAGTTAAGTTTGTAAGAGGAGGTAATCAATTTAAGCCAGACAATAAACCTCTAAAAGTCGGTAAGAATATTGTTGTCATTGAGCCAGAGGGGTTTTGTCCTTATTGCAACAAATTTAGAGAAGATGTATCTGACAACTATGCAGGTAATATACCTTTAAGCTACAGGAAGGCTTCAAATTTAGAGGGCCTTTCTATCAAAACCCCAACTTGGGCCACTCCAACTATTTTATTTCTAGAGAATGGAAGCGAAGTTTTTGGTTATCAAGGATACCTGACACCGAAAGAATTTTATAAGGCTTTAGGTTTTTTCAAGTTAGGCGATAGTGAGGCTTATAGAGTAGCGTTTAATGAAGGCACCGATGCTAGATTCTGTAAGGAATATGAAATTTTTAAAAATACTCCAGATGGAGTATTTATTGATAAGTTAAGCGGTGCCGCTCTATTTGATACACAAGATAGATTTAATTCTCGAACTGGATGGTTATCTTTTACAAGGCCAGTTGAAGGTTCAGTTTATAGAAGAGCTGATAACAGTTATGGGATGAGAAGAATCGAAATAAGGTCCGTATCTTCAGATATCCATCTAGGCCATGTTTTTCCTGATGGACCAAATGGCTTACCCCGATATTGTATTAATGCTACAGTCTTAGAATTCAAAACTCGTAATGAATTTAATAAAACTAAAATAAAGGAGAAGGTATGAAGGGAAAGATCGCTAAATATGTAACTGTTGGAACTAATAATTTAGAAAGAGCTAAAAAGTTCTACGATGCATTATTCGAAGATTTAGGTGTTACTAGTTTCGGACCAAACGAAAGAAGTTTCTTCTGGACTATACCCGGAGATGATACAAACTTTGCAGTATTTGTGCCTTACGACGGCGAAGAGGCGACTGTAGGAAACGGAAGCATGGTTGGGATAACTTTAGAAACAACTGAAGATGTGGATGCTCTATATAAAAAGGCTATTGAATTAGGAGCCAAAGATGATGGGGAACCAGGACAGAGAGTTCCTACTTTCTATGGTTGTTACGTGCGAGATCTAGATGGTAATAAGCTTACTTTTTGTAAATTTGGTTAGATTATAAAAAGTCTGCAATAGTATCGAACACTACATACACAACTAGTATTCTAATGGCGAGGGTGGTTCTTAGCGAATCACTCATCTCCATACCCCATTTTTTCTTGATTTTTTTGGGAGTTATTTCTGCTGACATGCTTTTAAGTCCAGCTCACAAAGCTAGCTACGAAATATACACCCATAAATAATGGAATAAAGTAACTAATCTCTCTACTTATCTTGCCAATAGTTTTAAGTTTTAAAGTTTTTTTATTGTTCATGCATATACTTATGCAATTCACATGCCAAATAAACTTTACTCAATTTATTACTTTTTAGCCTAAAAGGGTGCAAATAAAGGCTTTTGGTCTCAAAAGGAGTTCAATTACTTCTTTGCAGTAACAATCCAAGTTGCACTTGGAAAAAGAAGCCCCTCATTTTTATGAAAATCAGAAAACTTAGTTATTAATGCCTCTAAAATTTCTTCTTTTAATTCATCACCAGAATTTTTTAGCATCTCAGTAACAACCGGATTAATAGTTAAATAATCTTCACTAGCTTCTCTAATTGACTTACCTGAAAACATAACAATATCTTCTTGATTGTCTGTTATGACAATTTCCTGGAATCCTGAGACTTCTAGAATTTCTTTTATATATTCTTTATCTTCAAATGCAAATGGTCCTGGACTCTGTGGAGGAGGGGCAGGTAAATCAAGAAATTGCTTAATTACTTGCATTGATAAACTTTGCCATGGGTTTAGTGAAGCATTTTGCCAGCAAACGAAACTTAATTGACCGTCTTGTTTTAAAGAATTGTATATATTTTTAAAAGCCTCGAAGGGATCTTCAAAGAACATCACTCCAAATCTTGAGAAAGCTATATCGAAATACTCAGATTTTAACTCTTCAACTTGAACATCTTTGACTTGAAATTCTGTATTCATAAGAGACATTTCTGAAGCTAATTTAGAAGCTTGATCAAGCATAGGCACTGATATATCAAGCCCTATTATCTTACCTTGAGGAATTTGTTTTGCGATTTCTAATGAAGTTGCTCCGCATCCACAACCTATGTCTAAGATTATTTTGTCGGGAGATAATGCTAGTTTATCAATTGCCCTTTGGCCTAATGGGTTGAGCATAATATCCATTTCTCTTTGTTTATTCACCCAAACATCCCCGCCAGCTCCTGACCAGAATTCTTTTTGCTTTAGATTCTTATCTTCCATGATCTCACCTCCATATTGCTGCGTATCATTTTGTTTAATTTAATGTAAAAATTGTACATTATGAAAAAAGATATGGATATTACAGAATCTCTAATTGATCTAATTGGGAACACACCTATTCTTAAGTTAAAGTCACTTGATACTGGACCATGCGACTTGTATGTTAAGTTAGAATCTAATAATCCTGGCGGCTCTATTAAAGATCGAATTGGACTTTCAATCATTGAAGAAGCTGAGAAATCTGGAGAACTAAAACCTGGAGGAACTATTATTGAAGCTACTGCTGGCAATACTGGCATTGGTTTGGCTCTAATTGCTGCCTTGAAGGGGTACAGGATTATTCTTGTCATACCTGACAAAATGAGCAGAGAGAAAATCTTACACCTAGAAGGACTTGGAGCTGAAATAGTCTTAACTCGATCAGATGTTCCAGAAGGACATCCTGAATATTATCAAGACTTAGCTAGAAAAATTCTTAGTGAAACGCCTGGTGCCTTTTTAGCTAATCAGTTTTCAAACCCTGCAAATCCACTGGCGCATAGAACAGGCACTGCACCAGAGATTTGGGAGCAGATGGGAGGCAATATAGATGCTGTAGTGGCTGGGGTTGGGTCCGGCGGAACACTTACTGGACTGGCGGAATATTTTAAATCTCAAGATCCTTCCATAAGTATGGTTGCTGCTGATCCTGAAGGTTCAATCGTTGCTGATGCAATTCTTAAAGGAGAATATTCATATGAAGGCGGTAGCTGGTTGGTTGAAGGAGTTGGCGAAGATTTTATACCCAATAACTTTGAACTATCTCTTATGGATGATGCGGAGACTGTATCTGATAAAGAAGCGTTCGAAGTGCTTCAAGTTTTATTAAAAGAAGAGGGCATCCTAGGGGGATCGTCTACCGGTACGTTGGTTGCAGCGGCAGCGAAATGGTGTAGAAAGCAAAAAGAACATAAAAATGTCGTTACCTTTATTTGTGATACCGGTAATAAATATTTATCTAAGGCATTTAACAAATCCTGGTTGCATGACAATAATCTTCTTGATCTTGAAAAGTTTGGTGACTTAAGAGACTTAATCAATAGGCGAGCTGATAAAGGGGAAATGATCACTGTGACTTCTGGGGACTCTTTGCTTGTTGCATATAATCGTATGAGAGCTTCTGATATCTCTCAAATCCCAGTAATCAATGAAGGTGAATTATTAGGTGTTTTAGATGAAGAAGATTTACTTTTTTGTGTAAGTAAAGACCCGGCAGAATTTTCAAGTGAAGTCTCCATGCATATGATAGATAAACTAGATATATTGCAATCCGATGCTTCTGAAGAAGAGCTGCTTGCTATCCTATCTGAAGGGAAGGTAGCAATTATTTATGAAGAACAAACCTTCATTGGCTTCATAACCAAAGTTGATTTAATCAACTATTATAGAAATAAATTAAATTAGCTTTATGACTAAAAAAAATACCAAACAAGGTTTCGAAACAAGAGCCATACATGCCGGGCAAGAGCCAGACCCCACTACTGGTGCGATTATGACCCCCATTTATACTAGTTCTACTTATGTACAAGAAAGCCCTGGTGTACATAAAGGTTATGATTACTCAAGAAGTGTCAATCCAACCAGGAAAGCACTAGAGGCTTGTATAGCTGATCTAGAAGGCAGTACTTACGGTTTCGCTTTTGCATCAGGTATGTCAGCTAGTGCAACAGTTCTAGAACTGCTTTCTTCAGGAGATCATGTCATAGCCATGGATGACCTGTACGGAGGTACTTATAGACTTTTTGAAAATGTAAGAAAACGTTCTGCAGGTCTTGATTTTACCTTCTGTGATTTAAGTGATCCTGAAACCTTGGAATCTTCAATTACCGATAAAACGAAGATGATATGGATAGAAACACCCACTAATCCTCTTTTAAAAATTGCTGATTTAGAAGTAATTGCTAAATTTGCAAAAGATAATGATTTGATTTCGGTCTGTGACAATACCTTTTGTTCGCCATTTGTTCAAAACCCACTAGATTTTGGTTTTGATATCGTTGTGCACTCAGCTACTAAATATTTAAATGGACACTCTGACCTTATTGGAGGGGTAGTTGTTTGCTCTGACAGACAAGAACAACTAGCCAGTGAATTACTGTATCTTCAGAATGCAGTTGGATCAATTATGAACCCATTTGACTCTTTTTTATTATTGAGAAGTTTAAAGACGCTTCCCGTGAGAATGGAAAGGCATTGTTCGAATGCCCTTCAAATAGCCACTTACTTAGAATCTCATGATTCAATTGAAAAAGTAATTTATCCTGGTTTAAAGAGCCATCCTCAGCACGACATAGCTAAGAAGCAAATGAGAGAATTTGGAGGAATGATCTCTGTTGTATTGAAGGGTGGGTTAGACAGCGCAAAAATATTCTTAGAAAGAACAGAAATATTCTCTCTTGCAGAAAGTTTAGGTGGAGTAGAAAGTCTTATTGAACATCCAGCGATTATGACACATGCATCTATACCTCCAGAGGTCAGAGAAGAAATAGGAATTAGTGATGGACTGGTTAGGCTGTCTGTTGGCATAGAAGCGCTTGAGGATTTAATTGAAGATATTGAAGGTGCTTTAAATTAAGAATTCAAACCCACTTTCCAATTAACAGGTTTAGACGTATCTTCTATTTTCTCTTCAACTCCCAGGACTAGGGCAAACATAGCCATTCTAATAACTACTCCATTATCCGCCTGCCTGAATATAGCTAAATTTGGATTAGCATATAAGTCACTGTCTAATTCATTGGCATCGCTTCTAGAATCTCTTGGAAGAGGATGCATGATCACAGTATTAGGCTCACAATTTGCTGTATAAATTGACTGATTGAGACTCAAAAGGCCCCTATATTTATTAGCATCTTGCTTATTGTTAAACCTTTCTTCTTGAACTCTAGTTACGTAGATAATGTCTACTTCAGAAATTCCTTCTTCTAAGTTTTCTGTTTGTACAACTTCAGCTCCTGAATTGTTTAGCTGATTTAAAATATCTTTAGGAAGTTTAAGCTCCTCAGGAGATATCAGATTCAATTTAACATTTGAGTATAGTGAGAGAATTTTGCATAAAGAATGGACCGCTCTTCCATACTTTAGATCGCCCACTAGGGCTATTCTCAGACTATCTAAAGATTTATTGTTCTGTGATAATTCTTTCTGAATCGTGTAAAGATCAAGTAGGGCTTGCGAAGGATGTTCATTAGAGCCATCACCTGCATTGATTACAGGAACACGGCTAGCTTCAGCAAACTTTTGGACCGATCCATTTTCTGGATGCCTCATGACAATAATATCGCTGTATCCACTTAATACTTGAGCGGTATCTGCAAGGGATTCTCCTTTTGCTAGAGAAGAGCTTCCAACCTCAGTTATCTCTCTAACATTTCCACCAAGAAGATTAAAAGAAGCCCCGAAACTAATTCTGGTTCGGGTACTTGGTTCAAAAAACATATTGCCTAATATAGCCCCTTCAAGAACTCTGGTTATTTTTTGTTTTGAAGCAAAAGCTTCTAGATTGTCCGCTACGGAGAATAATTTTTCTATATCTGCACGATCGAATTGATCTATAGAAAGGATATGATTACCGCTAAAATCCATCTATTAATTAATTATAGTGAGACATATTAACACCTTTACTAGAGGTTGAGATAATTTAAGAAAATTGGTGATGACCAAGCTCTCTCGCCAATAGGTGCCAAACAATCATCTGTAGGTTCAAAATCTGGTCCGCTTGCGTAACAGGGTTTAATTTTTACACATTCTCCTTGATCATTAAACTCGCAACGTAATGGGTCTCCTCCAACTGCATCAGTTTCCTCTTGAATAGCTCTGACGTAGTAAA